>Ga0255764_10000281_pt1 | contig 46058 bp, 41 predicted proteins | sample 071ome_30_FD_179964 | JGI IMG/M metagenome (GOLD analysis project Ga0255764, IMG submission 179964) | Coastal salt marsh microbial communities from the Groves Creek Marsh, Skidaway Island, Georgia - 071406AT metaG (version 2) | ecosystem: Environmental > Aquatic > Marine > Intertidal zone >... | reverse complement strand
CCTCTCCATTTGTATAGCGCGCCGAAACCCGTCCTTGTGGATGTTGGTGTTGGCCGTTCACTGGTTGACAGCGTCATTTGCCGTTCAGGCAGCCGACTTGACGTTGTCTGCCCGTCTGGTTTGGGGTACCAACAAGGAGGCTCCCAAGGGGGAAGACCTGAAACCTGTTTCAGTAAAACTCAAGTCAAAGTTCGTCAATATTTTCAAATGGATGAACTACTATGAGATTTCGAACAAAGAATTCACCTTTCCGAAACACGCCGGCAAAAAGACCCGCTTGAGTCCCAAGTGTGAAGTCATCATGGAAATCATTGAAGATGACACACTGCAGGTAAAGGTCTTTGGAGAGGATCAACTCCAGCGCACCGTCAAGCATCCTCTAAAACCCCTCATCAAAGATGGCGAATTATTCGTGGTGGCGGGTGACGACAAGGACAGCTATGGAGACGCCTGGTTCCTCGTGATCGCGCATCCTGACATCGACAAGGAAGCCGAAGACAAGAAGGAAGAAAAGAAGTAGTGACTTCTGCCTGACTTTTGGGGTTTCGGTCGTGAGGTTGTATCCTTGCTATCTACCTTCTCCTGTTTTCCAAATAATCCTTGGCAATCTGCCCAAGGCCATGGATGATTCGTCCTTAATATTTACCTCTACCAAAAATCTGCTTTAGCCGGGGGGAGAGGTGTATCAATGACAGCATGATTATGGAATTATCCTATCATTTTAAGAAAAACGGGCTCCTTCTGTTAGCCAGTATGATGATGGCTCTCAGCACTTGGGCGCAGGCTGCTGAAACGGCCATTCGACTTGCCACTCAGCCTGGAAAATTGCGGTATGATGTGGAGACCTTTGCGGTGAAACCAGGGGTGGACGTGGTGCTGACCTTCGTCAATAACGACGAAATGCAACACAACCTGCTCATTGTCCGGGGAGAAGAGGGCATCACATTGAAAGTGGCGCAGAAAGCCTGGGCCATGGGGCCGGGAGCGGCGGATAAGCAGTTTGTGCCGGATATGGACGGAGTGGTGCTTGTTCACAGTCGCGTGTTGAACCCTGGACAGCAACAAACCATTCACTTCAAGGCCCCCGATCAAACGGGTATTTACCCTTATGTGTGCACTTTGCCCGGACATGCTTTTTCGATGAAAGGCAATATGGTGGTGACGGATGATCCCGATTCAGTGAAAATTGACAAACCGGAAGAGGACGAAACTTTGGGGAACAATTTTGTGCTGCACCCCCATCACAAGCCCATCGTCAAACGCGCCTTCGTTCAGGACGGTCCACCACGCGCCATCAATGTCGGAATTCCCGGGGGAATCAACTATTGCTTCGATGCGGAGTCTTGCACCGTGGCTTTTGCTTGGTTTGGCCCTTTTCTGGATATCGGGCCCGATTGGGGGCGCAATGCCAATGAACGCGGTGGTCGTCCGGTCCGTGTCCTTGGTGAGCGATTCGACGCGGGGCAGCCCGTGTTCCCGGTGCGACTGGGCGGTAAGAACATCCCGTCTCAAGTTCGGTTCAAGGGGTATCGATTGCATGGCATGAATGCCCCGACTCTGGAGTTTACCGTCAACGGAGCCTGGGTTAAGGAAACCATCACGCCGTCCGAACAGGGAATCGGTTTGAAATATGCTTTTGAAATGGATCCCGGGCTGGTCACTCCGGTGTATGTGTATGTCGATCGAAATGACGCCGAGGTAGTCGTTTCCCATGGCACATGGGAAGGTTCATGGCTGAAAATTGCGCCAGAGGACATTGCCTCGTTTTCCATCACCCGTTTTTATCAACCTTGACCCATCGTATCCTCATGAAGATTCCAAATTTAAACAAAACAGTCTGGACGAAACTAATTTGCAGCTTGTTCCTGGCAAGTTGCTGGAATGCGTTTGCCGCCGAGGAACGGTCGCCGTCAAACATCCCCGCAGGGTATATTGTTGAAACGGTTGAAATCCCAGAGGGCATCACGCTCGGTGTGGGCGGGATCGCTTTTGCTCCGGATGGCGCCGTGTTTTTAACCTCTCGTGAAGGCCAGGTGTGGCGTCTTCAGAATGAGAAATGGAGCTTGTTCGCCGACGGATTGCATGAGGTGCTCGGGATCTACATCGACCCGGTCACTTCTGAAATCTGGGTGATGCAACGCCCGGAACTGACCAAGCTCATCGATGAAGATGGTGACGGCACCGCGGATGTGTTCCGCACGATCAATGCCGAATGGGGGTTGACCGATAACTATCACGAATACGCTTTCGGCATTGTGCGAGATTCTTCCGGTAACTTTTATGGAACACTGAACACCAGCCTCAGTTGGGTGGGCTGGGCGGGAAGTTCGAAGTGGGATGTCGGTCGTGTTCATGATGGCAAGATGGGGCGCGCTGCGCGTTACCGTGGTTGGTCGTTTCAAATCACACCGGACGGTCGGTTTGTTCCCTGGTCTTCCGGTATGCGTTCACCGGCCGGGATCGGTATGAATAAAATGGAAGAGATTTTTTATACGGACAATCAAGGTGATTGGAATGGATCTTCCACCCTGCAGCATGTGGTCAAAGGTCGTTTTCACGGGCACCCGTCTTCCTTGATGGATCACCCTGATTTTCAAGGGCAGGATCTGAATGCCATTTCGGTGGAAGCTTATCGGGAACTTCGCACGCCTCCGGCCGTGTTCTTCATTCATGGTGATCTTGCCAACTCCCCTGGAGAACCTGTTTTTAACGAGACCGGCGGACAATTTGGCCCTTTCGAAGATCAAATCTTTGTGGGAGATCAGACGCGATCCAATCTCATGCGCATTTATCTCGAGAAAGTGCAGGGAGCCTATCAGGGTGCCATCTTCAATTTCATTGATCCCATGCAAAGCGGCATCGTACGAAATCAGTTCGACAAGAATGGTGTGTTGTATGTGGGACAGACCGGACGCGGTTGGCGTTCGGTGGGGGATCAAATCTTCGGACTGCAGAAAGTTCGCTGGGACCGCCGCACAACGCCTGTTGAAATGCAATCCATTCGCCTGACAACGACCGGATTTGAAATCCGGTTCACGCAACCGATGGATGAGGACTTACTCAGGGACCCCGGCAGTTATGCCATTCGACAATGGCATTACCTCTATCGCCCTGAATACGGATCTCCAAAAGCGGATCTCACCAAATTGGAACCATCCGGGATCCAGATCACCCACAACGGCATGGGGGTGCGACTCGAACTACCATTGGTGACCGGAAAGGTGTATGAATTCAAACTCAACGGAATGCAGTCTGCATCCGGATCGGATCTTACCAACCCGATCGGCTGGTATACATTGAATCGCTTGCGGCTGGACGATCTGCGTTGAACCGAACAGGCGTCGTGATGGCCCCATAGTGCCTATTCAAAGGTCAGGGATTTGGCCTTTTGGATGTCGTTCCGGATTTGCTGCTGAAGCGCTTGGACGTCAGGGAATCGTTGTTCGTCCCGGATGCGTTTCTTCAATTCCAGCGACAGGAACTCACCATAGATGTCCCCATCGAAATCCAAAAAGTGGACTTCAGCCTGGGTGCGGGGCCTGGCGTGATTCAGGGTGGGGCGGGTGCCGATATTCAACACTCCCCGCAATGGCATTCCATTGTGTATTGCTTCCACTGCATAAACTCCGGATTTGGGCAATGCGAGTGATTGGCTGTTGAGGTTTGCCGTGCGAAAGCCCAGTTTTCGCCCCAGTCCGTCTCCTTTGATCACTTCACCTGCCAGGCAGTAATTGCGTCCGAGTAATCTGGATGCCTTGGTGATATCTCCTTCGGAAAGCAGACTTCGAATACGCGTGCTGCTCACAGCTTCTCCATCGCATGTCACGGCCGATTTGCATTCGGTTCGGAATCCCCATTCCCTGCCCAGTTGCTTGAGTAGATCGATATTGCCACTTCGACGGTGTCCAAAAGCGAAATTGTCTCCCACACAAATTTCTGCCAGTTGGCCGCAGTAGGATTTGATTTGCCGGATGAATGATGTTCCGTCCAGTTGTCTTAATCCTTCGTCGAAAGGAATGATCCAGGCGATATCCAATCCCGAGGCGTCCAGTAATGATTCTTTCAACGCCTGAGGATAAATCAAGCCGGGCGCATGTTCGGGCGCCAGGACGCGCGCGGGATGTTCCTGAAAGGTCAGAACCAGTGCCAAGCCGGCATCTGCCTTTGCTTGCTTGATGATGTGATTCAGCAATGCCTGGTGGCCTTGGTGCAATCCGTCGAACATTCCAATGGCGCAGTGGACAGGACGTTCCTTCTGAGCGATGGATTGGAATTCACGAATGATTTGCATGACACCAGCAATCAAATGATTTTTATCTCGAGCTTGCCAGCGGAGTCGGAACGATCAGTGATTTGCTTAGCGTTCCGAGATCCTGGTCGAGAATATCGTTCAGCGGTCTGGCATCCTTGACATTGAAATCACCGGAGACCGTTCGTCGCAATGTCTTCAAATAAGCGCCACAACCAATTTGTTTTCCCAGATCGTGCGCCAGACTGCGAATATAGGTGCCCTTGGTGCAGGCGATTTCAAAGGTGCATTCGGGAGCCGTGTAGTCCTTGACGCGGAAATAATAAACATGAATCAAACGAGGCGGTCGCTCGACTTCGATGCCCTTGCGTGCGAGCTTGTAGAGAGGAACTCCGTCTTTCTTGATGGCTGAGACCATGGGGGGCGTCTGCATCTGATCACCCTTGAATGCGGCGGCGAACTTGTTCATGTCTTCCAGAGTCAGATCCGGCACGTCGCTTTCCGATACGGTTTCACCGTCCACATCGTAACTGTTCGTTTCCCGGCCCAGTTCGATGCTCCCCTGGTAAACTTTGTCTTGCCCCATCAGACGTTCGGATAGTTTGGTGGCCTTGCCAAGAACGAGAATCAACAGGCCTGTTGCGTTTGGATCCAGTGTCCCGCAATGCCCGACTTTCTTGATGTGGAATTTTCTGCGAACCCTATCCACCACATCATGGGATGTCATGCCAGGGGGTTTGTCGACGAGTAAGATGCCGTCCGGAGTGGTGTTTTTAACCATCGGATAAATTGATATAAATAAAGATTAAAGATTTTCGGGAGGAACAGCCTGAATGGCTTTGCGGATGGCGGCAATCACGCGGCGTTGTACCGTCATGGGTTTGCCTTCGATACGAGCGCCGGATGCAGCCTTGTGTCCGCCTCCACCAAACTGTTTGGCGATTTCATTCACATTGATCTCCGGATGTTTCGAGCGAAGACTGATGCGTGTTTCACCTTGTTCAATTTCTTCGAACAAACAGGCCACTTCCACCGGTTCGATGGAGCGAATGTGATCGATCAATCCCTCGGTGTCCTCACGCGTTGCCCCGGACTTGGAGTAATCCGATTTCTTCAACCACAAATAGGCAATACGGTTTTCTTCGGTGAGTTTGAATTGATTGTAAACGCGTCGCAACAGCCGGACGCGGGGAAGGGGGTAGGATTGGTAAACTTCATCACAGATGCGGGCAAGATTGGCGCCTCGTTTGACCAGTTCCCCGGCAATTTCAAATGTTTCCGGGCTTGTCGAGGGATATTGAAATGAACCGGTATCCGTGGATATTGCGGTGAACAGGCAGTCCGCCATCTCAGGCGTCATGGGACAACGTGCGGCCTTGATCAGTTGAAAGATCATTTCGCCACTGGACGAGGCATTGGATGCAATCCAGTTGAGATCCCCGTAGCGTGTATTGCTGGGGTGGTGGTCAATATTGATCACCACTTTATGTTCCTTGATGGCATCTCCCACCGTGCCCAATCGATCATAAGAAGCTGCGTCCACAGCGATGATACAGTCAAACTGTTTGTCAGCCTCCGGGCATTGGCAGATCCCGTCGGGATCCATGAATTTCAGTTTGGCCGGTGCGGGATCCTGATTCCAACAGACAACATCAAATCCCTGAGCTTTGAGCGCCATGGTCAGGGCCAGTTGTGAGCCCAGGCAGTCACCGTCGGGTCGAATATGCCCCACGACACAGAAGGTTTGGTGCTTCTTGATTTCCTCCAGGATCTTGATGGCTGATTTGGGTGCTGCCTTCATGAGGGCGATTCCTCGGAGTGCTCCAGCTCGTCGATGATATTGAGCACTTGGTTGCCTTTTTCGATGGAGTCGTCGAATGCGAAACGAACTTGAGGGGAATATTTCATAACCACCCGGCTGGAAATATCCTTTTGCAACTCGCCACGATGTTCGCTCAGATGATGCGCAGCCTTTTTGCGTTGATCCTTGGTTCCCACATGGCCCAACAGGATTTTGGCATGCTTCAAATCACCTGAAACAAAGACTTCGTGAACGGAAACCAGACCGTAAGATTCCAGTGGCAGATGTTGCCGCAGCATATCTCCGGCTTCTCGTTTCAATAGCTCGCGGATGCGTTGATGCCTCAAGGACTGCATGAATCTGCTTGCTGTCTGCCTTACAGCTGTTGGGCCACTTTTTCGAGTGTGTAGGTCTCGATGATGTCTCCCTCCTGATACCCCTGGAATCCATCAATACGAATACCACATTCCATTCCATTGCGAACTTCCGGTGCTTCGTCCTGGAAGCGGCGCAGTGATTGGATGAGACCTTCGTAGATAAGGTTGTCCTTACGGTAAACACGAGTGCGTCCACGCACCAGTTTGCCGTCGATGACGTAACTTCCCGCCACGGCTCCGCCTTTGGAGAGATCGAAGACTTTGCGGACTTCGGCCTTGCCGGTGACTTGCTCGCGGGTGATCGGATCCAGCAGGCCGGCCATGGAGTCCCGGACTTCGTCAATCAATTCGTAAATGATGCTGTAAAGCTTGATCTGAACACCTTCCCGTTTGGCTGTGTCCGGCACTCCTGTATCAAGTTTGGTATGGAAACCAATCACAATGGCACGGGAAGCGGATGCCAGCATGACGTCGGAATCCGTAATGGATCCGACCCCGTGATGGATGACATCCAGATCCACTTTGTCGGAATCGATCTTGTTGAGCGCATCCACAATGGCTTCGGTAGAACCTTGTGTGTCAGCTTTGACCACCACTTTGAGTGTTTTGGAAGCGCCTTCTTCCAAGGTGTTGAAAAGGTTTTCCAAGGTGACGGCTTTGCGGCGATCGGCGGATTTTTGACGCGCTTCTTCGTTGCGCTCTTCTGCCAGTTTACGCGCCTGTTTTTCCGATTTGACGATGTTGAATTCCAAACCGGCTTCCGGGACACCGTTCAATCCGAGAACTTTCACGGCTACGGAAGGACCCGCTGTCTTGAGTCGATTGCCTTCTTCGTTGATCAGGGCTTTCACGCGTCCCCAGAAGGATCCGCAGATCATGGCGTCGCCTACTTTCAAAGTTCCCTTCCGGACCAGCACGGTGGCGGTGGGTCCGCCCTGTTGCATGCCGGATTCGATGACATTGCCGGTTGCGTTTCGATCGGCGTTTGCTTTGAGTTCGAGGACTTCGGCCTGGAGCAGCACCATTTCCAACAAGGTATCCACACCCTGCTTGGTGACGGCTGATACATCGACAAAAATAGTTTCACCACCCCACTCCTCACACATCAAACCGCGATCCTGCAGCTGTTGTCGAGCCTTCAACGGGTTGGCCGAAGGATGGTCGCATTTGTTGACCGCAACAATGATGGGAACACCCGCGGCTTTGGCATGGTTCAGAGCTTCGATGGTTTGAGGCATGACACCATCGTCTGCCGCCACCACCAGAATCACAATATCAGTGACATTGGCTCCGCGAGCCCGCATGGCGCTGAACGCGGCGTGACCCGGAGTGTCTAGAAAGGTAATTTGCTGAATCTCATCCGGACGCTCAGGATGTGGGAAATGGATGGTGTAGGCACCGATGTGTTGTGTGATGCCTCCCGCTTCACGTGAAACCACATTGGATTTGCGGATGACGTCCAGCAGGGTGGTTTTTCCATGATCCACGTGCCCCATGATGGTCACCACCGGAGGTCTCAATGAGAGGTCTTCATCTTTGTCCCGATGGTCGAGTTTGACCTTCTCCACCGTCTTGGTAACACCTGCACCTTTTTCACGTTTCTCGACTTCGAACCGGAATCCGTGCTTGGCGCAAACTTGCTTGGCAACCGGTTCTTCGATGGCCTGGTTCACCGTTGCAAACACATTGAGTTCCATCAGATCAGCGATCAATTGGAACGGCTTGCGATCAATTTCCTGGGCCAGATCACGGATGATGATCGGGGGTTTGAGTGTGATCAGTTTGCCGGATTCAGGGATTTTGAATTTCTGAACAAATTTGGGTTTGGGCTTTGGTGAGGAGGAACCGGCTGTGTCCTGGCCCTGTCCCTGTCCCTGTTGTCCGGGGCGGCTCTGGAATCTTGCGCCGGCTGATTCGCGTTCCTTTTGTTTGGCCTTTTTACGCTGTTCCCGTTCTTTGCGACGATCCGCCATACGGGTCTGCTTGCTTTGTCCGGCCGGTTTCGTTGGAAGCTGAATAAAACCTACTTTTGCTCCCAGGCCCGGTGCGGGGGCTTCTTTGGGGGCTTCGGGCTGAGCCGGTTGGTCGGGCTCTTCTGCCGGGGGCTCTTCTGTCAAAGCTTCAGGGGATTTGTCATTCCCAGCGGCAACTTCCTCGGTTTGTTCCGGTTCAGCTTGCTCTTCCTGGCTTTCGGGGGCAGGTGTGGTTGCCTTGGTTTGTTCGTCTGCAGGTTCAGGTTCGTCTGCCGGCGTCGCACTCTCAGGAGTTACATCCCCGGTGACGTCTTCTTCCTCTTCTGTCGCTTCCGGCTCGGCGTGAATCACTTTGATGGCCGGTTCTTCGGTGCCTGTATTTTCCTCGGTTTCCCGGGCTGTTGGTGCGTCCTCTGCAGGCGTCTCGTTCTGTTGTTCGGAAGACGCTTCCTTGTCGTCCTTCTTGACGACGACAATGCCTTCGGATTCTGAGGTGGCGGGAGTTTCCTCTTCCTTGGGGCCACCCAATTCTTTGATCAGATACTCCGCAGAGATTTTGTCAATCGAGCTGGATGGTACTTTGGCGTTTGCGATCCCCAGGTCCTTGGCGCGTGCGATGACTTCCTTGTTGGGCATGCCAAGGGTTCTGGCGATATCGTATATACGAACGGGCATAAATTTAATGTGGCAAGTCCGACGTCAAGGAGGAGATTGTCGGCTTGCTTTAACTTTTCTTGCAATTTGTTATTCTTAGATGGCTCGATGCCTCTCTGGGCGAACTAGGATGCCTCACCCTCCTCTGATGGGGCATTTCTTCGCTGTGTTTCCGTTTGAACAGCTTCCAAAATCTCTTTTGCTGCGTCACCAATCCCGGGAATCTCGTTCAAATCATCCATTTCCACTTGAAGGAGATCTTCCAGGGTATGAAAACCACTGTTGACAAGAGCGGTGGCCTGTTCTTCGGAAATACCATTGATGCTGGCGAAGGCGTCTACAGCCTGTGCCACTTTTTCTTCAAATCCAAGTGTCTTTTCTTCGCGAGCCTGAATGTCGACGTGCCAGCCGCACAACTTGGATGTCAAACGGGCGTTTTGACCGCGTTTGCCGATGGCCAGGGACAGTTGTTCTTCGTCAACCATCACATTGAGACGTCTTCTTTCTTCGTCGATGTCAATGGATTGAAGCTTGGCGGGATTCAGTGCGTTGGCAACGAATTGTGTGATATCCGGATCCCAGGGGATGATATCCACTTTTTCGTTGTTCAGTTCACGGACGATGTTTTTGACACGTTGCCCGCGCAAGCCGACACACGCGCCCACCGGATCCACTTTTTCGTCTCTGGAATAAACAGCCAATTTGGTGCGGTAGCCGGGCTCTCTGGCGATGGCTTTCACCTCAATGGTTCCGTCGTTGATTTCCGAAACTTCCAGTTTGAAGAGTTTGATGACAAAATTGGGATCAGCGCGGCTGAGAATAATTTCCGGACCGTGAGACCCTGTGTCCACAGCCTTGACGAAGCATCGCACGCGTTCTCCCACCTGGTACTCTTCGGTGGGCACTCGTTCGCGATTCGGGAGGAGTGCTTCAAATTTTCCTAAATCCAGATAAACATCCGATCGTTCAAACCGACGCACAATGCCGCTGACAATATCGCCCGTCCGATCTTTGAATTCGCTGTAAATGAGCTGTTTTTCGGCTTTTCGGATGTGCTGAAGGAGTGCTTGTTTGGCGTTTTGTGAGGCAATACGGCCAAAGTTTTCGGGAGTCACCTCGACTTCAACTTCTTCACCCAACTGAGCGTTGGGGTGGTGGCGTTTGGCTTCCGCCAGGGAAATGTGATCGTGTTTGGACTCCGGTGCTTCCATGACCATCAGTGTCGCAAACGCTCGAATATCGCCGGATTTGGGGTCAATTTGGACGCGCAGATCTCTTGCCGGTCCCACGGCCTTTTTGGCCGCTGAGATCAGCGCTTCTTCGACAGCCTGAAGCAAGACATCTTTGCTGATGCCTTTCTCCCGCTCCCAGTATTCTAATATGGCTAATAAATCTGCATTCATCCGCGAGATTCCTTTCCCGTTAAAGAGAACAAAAAAGCCGGCTGAAAATCGCCGACTCTGGCGTGCCGCCCAATGCGGCCTTAAATTGTTATGGAACAAACTAAATGGGGCCAAGTATAGCGTCAAGTTCGTTTTATGGGCAAAATGATCCTGTTCAGCGATTGAACTGTGTGCGGATTCATTCAGGATGGATCGATGGAGTTTTCAAGGGAGGATGGGTGTTTTTGAGGCCGAAAAATCAATGGTTTACTTCCGTTGACACCGCTGCCAGCTATGCACAATAATAGGGTGCTTGCCTGAAAACGGAAGCCGCCTCGATCTCAGTCCGGTTGAACATATGATATGAATGATTTGAATCAAGAAACACCCAGAGCCCCACGCGAACACTTGGCCAATGAGTTGCAGTCTATCATCCAGGATGCCGAAGCTCTCTTGAACGCCACAGCTTCGGAAAAAGGCGAAAAAGTAGATTCTGCTCGTGCCAAGATGAAAGACGCGCTGGAGCGGGCCAAGGCAAACTACAGTACCCTAGAGGGAAGGGCTCTGGCTCATGCCAAAGCAACGGATGAAGTGATACGAAGGCACCCTTACGAAACACTGGGATTCGGATTCGGGATCGGTCTCGTGCTTGGATTGTTATTGAACCGGCGTTAATGCATGTCGCATGAATGCTCCCAAAGACAACAGTGAGACCTCATCGGCGGTGCTTGATTCCGCAGGGCGCTGGTCGGAATCACTTTTAAGTTTCTTTCGAACACGTATCGAACTCTTTCTTCTTGAGCTTGAAGAGGGGAAGATTCACCTGGCTGAAATGCTGATATGGCTGGTGTGCCTGGCTGTCTTCGCGTTGGTGTTTATTGGAGTTTCCTCCTTGGCATTCTTGTATTTCCTTCCGGCAGGGTGGCGCGGTGTGGGGCTCGTTGGGCTTTCTTTGGTGTATGGTTTGATGACTGTTTTTTGTTTGTTTCGTCTGCGGCGCCTGGCGCAATTGGAATCTCCCATGTTTCAAGCCTCTTTGGAACAGTTGAAAAAGGATCAATCATGTTTTTCGAATCCAAAATAAAAGTCAATCAAGTGCGTAAGCAAATGATTGTGTTGGAATGTGATACACAGCGCCTCTTAATTGAGGAGCGTTGGCGTGATTTGCGGGGGCGCGTTGGGTTTGGGGGGCGAGCCTTCGATGGGGGAAGTGGACGCTGGCAGCGCCTGGCCACCTTGGTGGCGCCGGTGGGAGCATTCCTGCTGACCCGCTGGTTCCGGCGCAAAGAAACATCGTCAGGGCAAGGGGCTGGCTCATCCACCGGTGATTTCTTGAGTTTGCTGGGTTCTTTTTTTGATTGGATGGGGCGTTATCATCGTTCCTGATTGTTCTTAATGAGTTTTTTGGGATGAAAAGATTCCAAGGGGGGGGGCTTGGTTTCAATTGGGGCTCTTTTCCTGATGTTGGTTTAATGTGTTCTGTACGAGGATTTTTGTGGGATTCGGAACCAATCCTGCTGCATTTTTCGTGATCCGATACCCTGGGAGAACGGCATGAAAGCGGTCCAGACGAGCTGGTGTGCTGTTGAAACAGCCTTGTGGCCAATTGGATGTTGATGAAATGGATAGTGAGACACCTGACATCGAAGTGGAAAAAGAGAAAGAATCCAACTCCTTGATGGCATTGCTTTGGCCTTTTGATGAGTTGCGAAAGCTGAGTGAAATGGATAATCGCAACTTGTTGGCGATTACGGCAATTGGTGTCGTGCCGATGGCTATCCTTACTTTGTTTTCCGGCTTGATCCGTGAGCAGTTTGCGTTTGTTCTGACCGGGCTGTACTTCTCGGTGCTCTGGTCCATACTCTTTTATAACCTGTTTCCAGCTCCAGCGATACGCATCGGCACATCCGTTTTTTGTTTCCTTGGGACGGCGTTGGTGTCAGTCAGTTTTCTGGCGTTGATATTTAAACTTCCTTTTGTTCAGCTTGATTTTGAAATGCTCAGATCTCCCAATCACCTGGAGAGGTTTGCCGGGTTTTGGTTATGGGTTGGATTTCCGGAGGAGTTGGTGAAGGTTTTCATGCTCTATGTGCTATCGAAGCGAAAGGATATTCTCTTCCCGAGTACGTATGCGTATTATGGCATGATGTGCGGTTTGGGTTTTGGGATTTATGAAGGTATGGATTACCAGATGGGGGCTAATCACCAATTGGCTGAGAGTCCGGGAGAATATTTGTTTTTGAACCTGCTTCGCTTGACCACGCTTCCGGTGTTGCATGCTGTCTGGACGGGTATTGCAGGTTTTTTCCTCGGTTTTCTTTTTCTTTATCGGCAGAAGAGAGTTCTTCTTTTTGTGGTGGCATTGGGATTGCCTTCCGTTTTGCACGCTCTATTCAACGCTTTTAACCATACGGTGGCCAGCCTTGGGCTTGCAATTATGAGTGTCCTGGTTTTTAGCCTTTACTTTGCCAAGCATGAAACGCTGAATTACTTCCTTGGGAGACAGCAGTGATCGGTGTGCTTGGCAGAGTTTGTCAGGATGAATCAAAATCAAACTTGATCGTCCTGTTACATTCTGGTCATACTTTCGTCACATCCTTTCGGGCGCTCGTTTCGGTCTTGTTCGCGATAAGATAACATCCTTGTCATTAGATTAATGTGAAAGTTTTTAGTGGTACGTCCAATCTGCCTTTGGCAACCAAAATCACCGATTACATGGGGATTCCGCTCGGACGCTGTAAAGTCAGTGCTTTTCCGGATGGGGAAACCTTTGTAAAGATCGAAGAAAACGTGCGTGGACAGGATGTTTTTGTTCTGCAATCCACATCGCCTCCCACCAATCATCACCTGATGGAAATGTTCATCATGATCGATGCATTGCGAAGGGCGAGTGCATCTAGGATCACTGCTGTGTTGCCGTTTTATGGCTATGCCCGACAGGACCGCAAAGATCAGCCCCGCGTTCCGATTACGGCCAAGCTGGTGGCCAATCTGATCGTTGCAGCCGGAGCACATCGTGTGCTGACAATGGATCTGCACGCTCAACAAATTCAAGGGTTTTTCGATATCCCTGTGGATCATTTGTATGCGGCGCCGGTGATGTACGATTATCTGAAGAAAAAAAATGTGCAGGATCTCGTCGTGGTCAGTCCAGATGCCGGTGGTATCAAGATGGCACACGCCTACTCCGAGGTCCTTGGGTGCCCGCTTGCCATCGTTGCCAAACGGCGGAAAAGCGCCACGGAAATCGAAAGCATGACTTTGATCGGTGATATCGAGGGCAAATCCGTCTTGTTGGTGGATGATCTCACTGAAACCGCCGGAACCCTGACCGAAGCCGCCCGCCTGCTCAAGAAACAGGGGGCGCGATCCATTTTTGCCTGTGTTTCACATGCACTGCTGAATGATCTCGGAATTGAAAGATTAAGAAAATCAGATATTGACGAGTTGATAACAACTGATACAGTCCTCCGCTCCGCCGTCGAAGGCGTCAATATCACCACCTTATCGGTGGCAGGACTTTTGGGCGAAGCGATCAAGCGAATTCACAACAATTCGTCGGTCAATTCGCTTTTTGAGTTTAACGGCGCGCGAACGAGTTAAGCGGAATGACCTTTGCGAAACGCAATCAAGTTTAGACATATAAATACATGGAAGCGGTAGCCTTAAATGCCCAATCTCGCAGTGAATTGAAGCGGAGTCGTGTTAAGAAACTCCGTGACAACGGCGTATTGCCAGGAGTGCTCTACGGTGGCTCGGAAGATCCTAAAGCGGTCTCTATTTGTGCCACAGAATTCACCAAACTGATGAAACACTCCGCTTCGGAGAACATTCTGGTCGACCTCGCCGTGGATGGCGGGAACCTTCTGGCCATGGTGCAGGAAGTGCAACACCATCCGCTTTCAGGAAATGCGCTGCATGTTGACTTCCGCGAAGTGCGTGCCGATCAACCTATTATCGCCACGGTGCCTATCGAGCCTCGCGGTGAAGCCTACGGTGTTAAAAATGAAGGCGGTCTGCTCGAACACGTTTTGTTCAGCATCAAAGTCAAGGCGCTGCCCAAAGATTTACCTGAGGTCATCGACGTTGATGTAACCGAAATGCGATCCGGTCAAACCATGCACTTGGGAGAAATTCCTTTGCCGGAGAACCTGGAAGTGATCGGAGAAAAAGGGATTCCCGCATTCTCCATCTCGGTCGGACGTGCCGCACGCGCCGAAGCTGCTCAGGAAAAAGCCGCAGCAGCCGCAGCCGCAGCTAAGTAATTTTTTAAAGTTAAAGATGGAGGAAAGAAAGTTCCTCCATGACAACTCAAAACCGTTTCGAGCTCGAGATGAATTATCGTATGCTCGTCGGTTTGGGGAATCCGGGAAAAGGCTATGAGCAGAACCGGCACAATGTCGGGTTCATGCTTTTGGATCAACTGGCGATCGGCTGGCAATGTGCCCTGAATCCTCAGGGTAAGTTCAGAGCTGAGTGGGGGAAGGTGACCCGGGGCGATCATCAATGGTTGCTGGTCAAACCCCTCACCTTTATGAACGCCAGTGGTGAGGCAGTGCAGCGCTTGGCTGCTTTTTACCAGGTGCCGGCGTCGGAGATTTTGGTGGTCTATGACGATCTGGATTTGCCCCTCGGGGCGGTTCGATGTCGACCGGAAGGAAGTTCGGGGGGGCATAATGGAATGAAATCCATTGAATCCCGACTTGGGACAAGAGAATTTCCCAGATTACGGATTGGGATTGGCAGGGATGAACGCGGGAAGAACGCGACCATCAGTTACGTCCTATCCGACTTTTCCAAATCGGAGAAGGAGCATTTGGGGCAAGCCCTTGAACGGGCGGAGAATCTGATAGAGGAGTGGGGAAATTCCTCACTCGAAAAGGCGATGAGCCTTTTCAACGGTCGCATTCAACAAGGCGAATCGACCGAATAAATAAATTAACAAATAATAGTCATCAAGACGCTTGTGAAACAATACGAAGGATTATTCATCCTAAACACGGCTGGTAAGGTCGAAGGAGCAGACGAAGTGCTTGCTCAAGTGACCGAAGTCATCAATGGTGCCGGCGGCAAAGTGACCGGCGAAATCGAGAAACTCGATAGTCGCCCCTTTGCCCGTGTGGCCAACAAGAAATACACTTCCGGCTATTACGCCAAAGTGCCTTTCGAAATTGAACACACCTCGCTGGAAGACCTCAGGAACCAGTTGACATCGCACGGCGATATTCATCGTGTGCTGGTCACCCACGCTTAACGCACCGCGCCGCTCAAACCTGCACCTATAGCCATGCCTTCCTACAACAAAGTCATCCTCATCGGTAACCTGACCAGAGATCCTGAACTGCGTTATACCCCAAGTGGGCGTGCCATCGCCAAATTGGGATTGGCGTTGAATCGATCCTGGAAAACCGAAACCGGCGAAACCCGGGAAGAGGTCACCTTTGTTGATGTGGATGCGTTTGGACGCCAGGCTGAAGTGCTGGGGCAGTACCTTCGCAAGGGCAGGCCGGTCATGGTCGAGGGACGATTGAAACTCGACCAATGGGATGACAAACAAACCGGTCAAAAACGCAGCCGCATGGGAGTGGTGCTGGAGAGCTTCCAGTTCCTTGATTCGGGCGGCAACCGTTCGGAAGGTGACGGCAACGGCGGGGGATACGCAACGACGCCACCTCCAGCCAACCAAAACCCTGCCCCTCATACACAGAGACCTGCACCCGATGACTCCATGCCCATGGATGACGATGATGTTCCATTTTGATTCGATGGGACCAGCGCTTTAAAAGATTTATAACAACACCAAAACAGATTATTTAGAACCGACATAATATGGCAAAGACAGACGTAATTCTCATCAAGAAAGTGGATGGATTGGGTGGCGAGGCCGATCAAGCGACCGTTGCAGCAGGATATGCACGCAACTACCTGATTCCTCAAGGATATGCCATTCCGTTGACCAACGCCAACAAGCGACGCGTTGAAAGCCTGCGTGAACGCCGCCAGAAACGCGAGTCCGAAGAGCTGGCGCACGCCAAGGAGTTGGAATCCAGCCTCAGTCGCCTGGTGCTCAATGTGAAAGTGAAGACCGGTGAGGACGGCAAGATGTTTGGTTCCGTCACCTCTCAGGTCATTGCCGACGAATTGATGAGCCAATTCGAGTTGGAACTGGATCGCCGCAAGATTCAATTGCCCGAGGCCATCAAATCCGCTGGGGAACACCTGATTGAAATTCGCCTCCATACGGACGTGACCGCGAAGCTGAAAGTTCAGATCGAAGGCACAACCCCTATGCCCGTTGCAGCTGAATAAGCTGTCGGATCGAGCGAAACATACATTTCAAACAACACCCCGCATGGTAACCGTGCGGGGTGTTGTTTCTTTTCAGCAATGGAAGCTTGATACCATTCCCGCTTCCCGATAAACAAATACCTCTGCGTGCGTAGCTCAACTGGATAGAGCGTCGGTTTCCGGAGCCGAAGGTTGTGGGTTCGACCCCCGCCGCACGTACCATTTCCCTACACTGTTCAAAGCCACCCAGTCTCGGAATCTGCGAGATGAACAGAGTATTCCGGATGTCCTCTGCGATAATGGTGCTATTCGCTTGGCGCGAAACATAAAAGTTGACCGTTGGTGAGTGTGATGTAGATGTTGCCTTGATGATCGGTTGCTGTGCCACCTTTGACTGCTTCGGCGGGCAGGGATTTGACCCATACATCGATTCCGGTTTTCAGGTCCAAGAGGGCCAGAAACGGCTTGTCGGATGTTTCGCCTGATTGTCCGGTGGCAAGGAGTCGGTCTTTGGAAACCACGTAGCTGGTGAATCGTCGGTTCGATTCGTCCTGCCAGATGTGTGGTTCCACCTTTTGACCGCGACGACGCGCTCTTTGGAGGAGCTCATTCCACCGGGCCGCTTGCTTCTTGTCCGTGGGCGTGCCTGGCGCCAGCAGTTTCAGGTTGGATGACAAACTGCCTTCGTAGCTGACATCGTGGCAGAGAATCGATCCATCTTCACAGTGATGTTCCAGTGAGAGGTATTTTCCGTAATCAGGATAGTATGGATAAAAGGCCGTTCGGTATTGAGAATGAACCTGGACCAGTGGTTCATTCAAACATTCCAGGGTCTCCAGATCATAGCGGGCCGTTTCGTAGACACCGCCCGCGAGGAATCGCAGTTCACCCTCTTCAATAAACAATTCACCTTGCAGGCTGACACCGTTGTTGACCTCTTCAGACAATGTGCCGGAGTGGCTGTTCTGTGCCTTGAGTTTTCCTGAAACGGGATCAAGTGCGACCACGTAGGCTCCATCGTAGTGAGCGATTCCGGCGGCGGCATAAACAGTGTCCTTTTCGACGATCACACCTCCGGCAACCGGCCAGCTGGAAATCAGTTTGCCAAACACCGGGATCAAACGCTCTTCGGGGGCAACGCGGAATTTCCAAAGAAACCTCCCGGTCTTCGCTTCGTAAGCATAAACGTAACCGTCCGCAGACCCGGCATAGAGACGGCTCTTCGCGATAGCGGGAGGATAATACACAGGGCCCCCGGTGAATTGTGTCCAAACTGTTTTACCTTCCTGATCAAACGCTCTAATGGCTCCGGTTCGATCCGCCACGAAGCTCATTCCTCCGGCGGTCACCGGCGCCGTCGGCATGTCGTTCTCGCACACATCAACTTTCCACTTCAGTTTCAGATGGGCGGGGAGATCAATCGTTGTCGCGTCTCGATGTTGATTGCCTCCACGAAAACTCGTCCAATCGCCGTCCTGTATTTTGATAGCTTGCACGTTCTCGATACCAGTTCCCGTTTGCAAGGCTCCTGCATAGATGTCTTCGGTGGGTGTTGTGCCACCGATGGCGGTCAAGCCAATGTTTCCGTACAAAGACAATTGGCAACCACACATCCACGGTCCCCAGTAAAGATGGCCGTTGGAAATAAGGACGCCATCCTGACACGGGGGACGCATGGGAGCGATATGTGTTGCCGTGTTGGTTTCGGTCAGGACACGAACCGTGCCTCCATTTGCACGGTAAAAGATGCTGTCGATGCAGCCCGTCGCCCGTGTGCAGGCTCGACGTGCAGGAAATTCAGACAAGATGCTGCCGGATTCATAGGCGATACGAATTCCGTTTACTTGTTGCGGTCCTGCTGCAAAGACGGCGTCGTCCCGCAATACGAGTTGCCAATTGCCGGTGGGCTACGTCCAATTCACCGAGCCGTCCTTGGCCCTCACGCTCACGAGGCGTTTGCGCTGTGGTCCCGCAAAAAACACGTAGTCATCATTGCATTTCGAGTAGCAGGTCGTGGCATATCCGGTGATATAATGTTGTGCCGGGGCGTTGCCGCCAATGGCTTCCAACAGCTCTTTTTCGATACTTTTCCAAAGTAGTTTGCCGTCCTTCAGATCGATACAGGCCAGATATTTTTGCGGACTAAAGGCGAACAGTTGGTTTTGGTTCATGCACACACTGCGTGCGTCCATGAACTCTTCTTCGTGATGTCGCCAAAGGATCTTCTTGGTCTTCACATCGATGGCGACGAAAGTACGCCCAAATCCAAATGCCGTTTTGGGATCCTTGTAATCGTGGCCTTCCCACATTCCCCAAGGCCAATGCCCCAGTCCCTTGCGCTCCGATGCTTGTGTGCCGACCTGGATTTCCTCGTTTCCAAGCAGCGCATAAAGAACGCCGTCCCGCATGGCCATCCATTTCCAGACGGGGCCGTCCACCATACCTTTTGGGATGACGATTTCATCGCGGATGTCGCCAGTGAGGGCATCAATGACTTTGCACGATTCATTGTCGCCCATGTATAACGCATCTTCCGTCGCAATCATTGTGTTGCGATGGATCATGAAACCGGGTGGGTTCGGTCGCTCCCACAGAAGCGTTCCATTGTAAGCATTGATGCACAGCAAGGTGTTGAGCCATTCATTTTGGTTTGCCTTGTGTGCAATGTGCCCCATCGCCTTGAAAATGCGTCCACCGGCAATCACGGATTGCTCCGGCATGGGACTGAAAGTGGGCTTGGCGAGAAACTGGGTGCGAAAGGAGCCGCGAACATGCTGGTCCCGGGATTGCGGATTGTTGTTCGGTCCGTGATAAGGATGGCTCCAGTCATCCATGCCCGACGGCACAGGTTTGACGAATGATCGACCTCCAATAAATGCCTTTCCTTGTGGGCGCAGGGCGCGTTTCACTTCCTCATCCGACGTATTCCCGTCATCGGAGACCCACACGCAATCTGCCACATTGTTGGCCAGATGAATGGTTTCCGATGCTCCATGGTGGGCAAACACGCGCGTTCCCAAAAGGTTCTCGGAATCAGCCGTTTCCCGAACGGCCGCCACCTGCCTGGCATCCGAAGATTGGAAGTAAATAGTCAACTCACTTGCTTTGGCCAGATCAATAACCTGTTTCGCGCCACCTGGAGGAAGGTCGAGATATGCCACGATGCCGCGGCTCATGCCTAATCTTTCAAGGTCATCCTGTGTTTGATCGCCTTGAGCAGTGGTCATGACCACTGCAAACAAAACGCCGAAAGCCAAGCGCCAAGGGGTTTTCATAACTCTCGGATTATCTACGATCCCCGACCATTGTCAAAGACAACCCCAACGAAATGCACGCGCACCGCTTTGAACCATCATGAAAAAATCCTGTGTGGTTTTGTACGGCAAATTTGGGAAGCTTTGGTTCAGGTAGATCCAACCAACAGTTTTCGGTAAATTCTTATATGAGTGATCAATTGTTTGTTGGCGGGATCAAATCCATCTATTTGATTCGTCATTACTGATTCTCACTCGGGGAAGTGAAATATTGTCGAATTGGCGAATAGTCCAATATTGACTTTGAGATGAATGCGGGACAAATTGTCCTTGTTGAGGATCATAACGGAAAAAGCACTCAAGGAATGGTCGCTGAAGCATGCCCGTGCGAAAGTATCTCTCGCAAAATGGGTTCGTGTCGTGAAACTCTCACGTTGGAATACTTTGGTCGACATTCGTGCTACCTTTCCTTCTGCCGATCAGATATCTGTAGGCAGCGGACGGTCCGTCATCATCTTCAATATTGCCGGTAATCAATTTCGGCTTGTTTGTGCGGTGCATTTTAGGACGAAAATGGTATTCGCTTTGAAATTTATGACACATTCAGAATACGACAAAATGTCTTGGAAGAACGAACTATGAAAACTCAGACAGCAACCAAGGTGCGAGCCTTTAATTCTGTTCCCAAGGATTATCCCTGCCTTTGTTCCGGATATCTTCCGCGTCCCATTCATGATGATCATGAATACGCTGAGGCCCAAAAAGCCATATTCGAATTGGTAGGTTTTGAAGAACAGTTAACTCCGGATCAAACTGACTATTTGGAGGCAGTTAGTACGTTCATTGAGCAATATGATCAGCAAACGGTAAGCTGGTCTAGGAGAAATCCGAAGTCCATCCTGAAGTATCTCATGGCAGAGCATGGTATGAGTGGTGCCGACCTGGCAAGATCTCTTGGCATGAACGAATCGATGGGAGGCAAAATTTTGCGAGGGGAAAGAAATCTGACTGTTGAACACATTCGTTTTTTATCAAGCAAGTTTTGTGTTAGCCCTGAGCTCTTTATTGCCTGAGATCAGTTTTTGAAAAAATGATTTTAAATTGAAAACCGAAGTCGGATTCATCCGCTTATCATTATGAAGGGTTCTATTGCTGCTGGAAGTCGAATCAACATTTGGCAAATAAGGCGAGGTTAGAAAGGTGTCCAAAAAAATGGAATCCAAGAACCTAGGAAATTTGAAAAAATTCACGAATCTGAAAATCGAATGAAAAATCATCCGCTTTCTTTGTGATGAGAGAGAGATATTGAGAATCTGAAACAGTAGTTGGTGTGCGGTTTTGTGCGTTAAAGCGAGTGATTTGATCTAACTCGTTGATGTTGGCCGCCGCCTGAAAAACTGGCCCAAAACTTCTCACTCGCTTTGGGCCAGTTTTTCAGGCGGCGGCCAGAACAGCCCGAAAAGAACTCAAAGACCGATACCAAAGTTTGGATCCATTCGAGCTCTCTGAGGAAATAGAAAAACGCCTCAGAAAAATCTTAAGCAAAACACCCAGCAAAGGAAAGGAAGGCAAGGAGGAGCGGATGTAACGCCCATGGGGTGGCTCCACTACGCTGTGATCGCTACGCTCCACAGACTCCGTTCCACCACCCCATGGGCGTTGGGTATTTGACATATCCCATAGACTAGAGAAACAAAAACTAATCCAGAGCCAATGACACTGCTCCTTAAAGTCCCCCGGGTGTCATTTTCCCATGAGTCAACACGGACGCCGTTTCTAAGCCTCACATTTCCGAATCGGTCCCTTTTCTTTGTAGGGTAGCATCATAAAGGCTGCCAAAATCAGAAAAACTCCCACTCCGGGCCCAAATAAATATCTCAACATTTGGGAGGTATGTTCCGTTTGTGGGGTATTAGGGACAAACTGAATCCAATGCAGGAGTTTTCCAGATGCTGCCAATGCACAAGCTCGTGCGACTTTGCCTGCCATTTTCCATACACCGAAGTATGCCCCAAAAGCGCCTCGCTCCCCCGCCACATCACGGTCGACTTCATCGGCGAGGGCTACATCCAGCAGAACGACGACGGCAATGAAGATTCCACCTAATATAGCGGCAATTAACGGCCATTTCGAATTAGTAGGTGGAAAAAGAGGGTAAGCGACGCATGTCATTACTCCCAAACCCAGAATATTACAGAAAATCAGGATGCGCTTCGATGTTGTCTTTGACTTCACGATCCACAGCGGGATGCAAATAGAAAATACCAGTATGAACACAGCGATGATCAAGCGGGTTTGTGATTCCGGCAGTTCAAGAGCGTATTTGTAATAGTAGAGCGCAAGAGCTGAATTGAGCGAAAGACCTATATTGGCGACAAAATACGCCAGTATCAGTTTTTGAAAATTGCGCTGCTGGATGGAATGAAAGATTCCGCCAAGCAAGCGGGGCGACTTTGCCTGAGCCGGCGGCTTGTCCTTGCCCTTTGTGGCGATCAGTGAGGCTGTTGAAGAAATGATAATGGTTCCGACGATGATAAAGCTGGCAAATTGATCTGCTTTTGATGATTCCAAAGCAAAGACTGCTATTGCGATGCCCGGAATCACTGAACCAAGGATCAGGCCCGCATTCGCAAAGAACAGTCGCCAGCCAAATAGTTCTGTCCTCTCTTCCTTGTTTTGGGTGAGATCACCTGCAAAAGCCGAATGAGGTACGGCGATGACGGTCATTGAGGTGTTAAAGAACATATAGCTTAAGAGGAGGTATAAAAACTTACCTGCCTGACCTTCGATCTTCGGTGGGTTGAAAAGTGCCAATAGACTTATACAAAGCAACAATGAACCCAGGGCTATGAAGGGACGGCGTCTTTGACCCTTAAAAGATAGATGATCGCTAATTTTTCCCATGATGGGATCGGTAATTGCATCCCAAAAGACGCTTAGCGCTATCGCATAACCGGCTAGATCAGGTCTTAACCCAACAGCGTTAGTGTAGAAAATTAGCAGACCAATGCGGACAAGAACCTCAGATCCTGTGATGCCGAATTCTGCCATGCCATAGCCCATTCTCTGAGGGCGAGTCAGAAGCTTGTGGGGCCCCATGCTCATAGGCTCTTCAGCCATTTTTTGAAATCACGCAACATAGGATTTAGGTTGGGCATAAACGCTGGAGTTTGGCTGATGTAGTTCTCATAACCTGGTTTTGAATTGGCGAGGCTTTTTTCAAGTAGTTTCACTCCGCTCACATGGAAGATGAAGAGGGTCATTACCAAGGAGCCCAAGAATGACCACCAATGCCCTGCGGCCAAGGCAAAGACAAAGTAGGACCACCAGACGACCGTGTCACCAAAGTAATTCGGGTGACGGGTATACCTCCACAATCCCTTGGTAAGTAACTTGCCTTTGTTCTCTGGGTTTGACTTAAATTTTACCAGTTGATGATCGGAGACAGCTTCAAAATAAAAGCCAAACACCCAAAGGCCCAAGGCTAATAGATCTAACAAATTCCACGCTCCGCCCGGAGATGACATGATTGCCAATAATGGCATGCTTACTATTACCGCCAATCCCCCCTGCAAAAGAAAGACGCTGATATAGCTGTACCACCAAAACTTTCTAGTACCATGTTCCCGCCGCATTGCCTCGTAACGATAATCCTCACCTTTGCCATGATTTCGTGAATATATATGGAGGGAAAGACGGGTAGCCCAGAGGGTGACCAAAACAATGACAAGGACGCTTCTTCCTGAAGCGATCCCGGCAGAAGTCATGTAAGTCCCCGCAAGCAGAACAAAAAGCATTCCCCAAAAGGAGTCGACAATACTGGCATCTTTTTTGCGTAGACTGATCAGCCAAAGTGTCGTCTGAAACAGCGTTATGGCGAAGATTCCGGAAGTGAGGTTAGAATAATACAATTAATTTGCCCGGGTTTAACGTTTTTTGAACAAATAGTGGGAAACCCACCATTCCCTGCCTTCGCGAAACCCGAAAAGTTCCGCACAAGAAAGGTAGAAAATCCTCCATCGTTGATACCAAAGGTTGCCTTTGCCGGTTCCATAAGTTTTCTCGAACAAGTCGATAATTTCGCGCTTATGTTTGTCCGTATTCTCAAGCCATGCGAGGGAAGTCTTCTGATAGTTCGTTCCATTGACAACCCAATGTTGTTCGATGGCCATGTGGTCTTGAAAGTAAAGCAGCAGATGATTGCTTGGCATGATGCCGCCGGTAAAGAAATACGCTCCCATCCAGTTGTCATCCCCATCCGTTTCAAAATAGTAGGGGGTTGTCTTGTGGCAGAATATATGAACAAATAACTTGCCATCCGGTTTCAGCCAGCTGCTCGTTTTCTCCATCAGCTTTTCATAGTTCCGCATGTGTTCGAACATTTCCACCGAGACAATCCGATCGAATGTCTCGTCCACATCAAAACTGTTCATATCGGCAGTGATGACCTCGATATTTTTTAATCCGCGGGCAGTCGCCTGGGATTCGATGTATTCTCTTTGGGAAGAGGAGTTCGAAACCGACTTGAAGCTGCACCCTGGGAATTTGGCTGCCGCCCAAAGTGAGAAGGATCCCCAGCCACACCCCAAGTCCATGATATTCATACCATCATGGATTTCGGCCCGTTCTGCTGTTAAGGCCAACATGTGTTCTTCGGCTTGATCCAAATTCTTTGCCCCCTTGTCATAGTAAGCAGAGCTGTATTTTAGGCGCTTGCCCAACGATAGTTTGAAAAATTGCGATGGGACTTCGTAGTGCTGTTGATTGGCAGCTTTAGTTTCAAGTGCAATCTGCGAATGTTTCAGTTCCTGGATCAAATCGGCCGTGTACTGCTGCAATTGCATCGACGGATCCGCAGGCAGTTCTTTGATTCGTTGTAACAATAATCTTCTGATCCCGTACTTTACGACCACATCTGGTAGGCGACCTTGTTCCGCCCATGCAATACCCTTGCTCATGATTGCTCTCCTTTGTTCCATTGAATACATTGAGTCAAGTCACCCCGGTAATCGGGCTTGCCAAAAATAAGGTGACAATTGCCAATCGAGCGCTCCTTAAAGCCGCCGATACAATAACAAAAGTAATAATCCCACATCTTTATGAATCTTTCATCAAATCCCATGGATCTTAGTTTGCCTGAGTTTTCCAGAAACCGTTGACGCCAATCCGACAAGGTTCTGGCATAGTGAGGCGTCAAATCCTCCAGGTTATAGAGTCTCAGGTCGGACTTTTTCTTGGCGCTTTCCAGGATCGCAGATATCGAAGGAATGAAGCTACCTGGAAAAATGTATTTCTTTATGAAATCGACTTCCTTCAGGGCTCGAGCGTAAAATTGATCATTGATGGTAATGGCCTGAATGAGTCCGCATCCGTTCTGATTCAAGAGGGAAGCACATTTTGCTATGTAATTGTCAAGGTATTGATGCCCGACTGCTTCAATCATTTCGATGGATACTAGCTTAGAGTATTTACCTTCCAGTTGACGATAATCTTTCCTTAGGAGTTTAATTTGCCCTTCAAGGCCTTCCGCCACGATTCGTTCCTTGGCGAATGTGTATTGCTCCTCAGAGATAGTCGTTGTTGTGACTCTGCAGCCATAGCGCTTGGCGGCATGAATGGCGAAGCCTCCCCATCCGGATCCGATTTCGATAACGTGATCACTCTTGTTGAGATTTAACTTGCAGCAAATGAGATCGAGCTTTGCAAACTGGGCTTCTTCGAGAGTGGAATCATGCTTCTCATAATATGCGCATGAATACATCATGGATTTGTCGAGAAACAACTCAAACATCTCATTGCTGAGGTCGTAATGGGCAGCAATATTGCGTCTGCTGCCTTTGACAGAATTCTGATTGGCGAATTGGTAGACAGTTCCAGCGATTTTTTGAAGAGAAGCGAACCCGCCTTCAAATTCCTGTAAAAGCTCCTGGTTCAAGACGAGTATGCGGACAACCTCTACCAGGCTGTCAGCATGCCAGAGACCAGCCATGTAAGATTCCGCCGCGCCAAGGCTGCCTCGCAAACTAAGGGAGGTATAAAAAGTGGGTTCTGTCACCTGAATCACGGCCTTTGGCCCGTCTATACTACCCTTAAACTTTCGGGAGCCTTCGCAATCGTGAATAACGAGTTGACCGACATTGAGACTTCCAAGCTTGCGAAATAACTGCTGGCGAAACCATTTTTCCAACGCTGAAATAGACTTTGAATTAGTCAGTGTCTGGGTTTGATGTGACATGCTTTGCCTCTTGCTCAAGTGAGTATTTTGATGAAGCATTGTTTGCTCCGAAAAGGTTTCTCTGACTGGCAGGATTTGGGTGACTGTAAAAAGTTGCCTTTTTTAAATAGAGCTTCAAGGCCTGCCAATATATCCCTGCAATTACCTGAAGAGTCATGAAGGGAAATCTTACCAGCATTATATTTAATGACCTGCTGCTGATCTCTTGACGTTTCATGTTTAACTGTGCGTAAAAAGTTTCAGCTTTCTTTTTTATGGCCTGCATGCGTATCTGCAACTCGCTCTGTTCAACAGTGCTTGGAACACTAAAGGACCAGATATACTTCATATCAAAAGGCAAAAAAGGAGATACATGGAATTCCTTCTCAAAGGTCCGGGAAATTGGTTCATTTACAGTGTGTTGTTCATTCATGGTCACATAGGTATGACGCTCACCCCAGGGGGTGTTTTCGATTTCCGAGACAACAGCCACTAAATTTTCTAACTCATCATAGCAATAGTAGAATGTCACCGGGTTGAATACATATCCAAAATATCGCAGATGGGTCAGCATTCGAATCGGGCCGTCTATCTTTTTGCCGCTCTTTTCAAATACCGTTTTTTGTAGTGCATCCCGGATGGATCCGGATGCCGGACCGATGTAGTCTGACCGATGAAACGAGCCAAGATTCGGTTTGTTGTAAGACCAGAATCGAAAGTTTTGAAACAGCTGTGGAAGCTCGTCTATATCTAAATACAGCATGAATAATTTGTATCGAAATTGATTCGAATTAGGAAAATTCCTGCTGTGTAGGATTGTGCCCGTGTAAATAGCACTCTGGTAATTGCTCATGCCGCTACTCCCAGATTTTTGCACACTTTCATTGCCGTCACAACGCCATCCTCGTGGAATCCGTTTCTCAGGTAAGCACCGCAAAACGAAGTGTTATTTTGACCTAAAAATTTTTCGTATGCAATTTGCTGGGCGATTCCTTCAATGGTAAACACTGGATGATGATAGTCAATCGTCCGCAAGATCAGCTCAGGTGCGATAGGGATTCTTGGGTTGAGAGTCACATTGAATATATGGTCTTCCGGGATGGATTGCAGAATATTCATGTTATACGTGAGACTTGCAGTCGGTGCATCTTCCCTGTCGAGGTGATAGTTCCATGCTGCCCATGCAAGCTTCTTTCTAGGTAAGACTGTGGAGTCCGTGTGTAATATGGCTCGGTTTTTGATGTAAGGAATCGAGGCAAGCAGTCTTTGCTCTTCATCGGATGGGTCTTGAATGATTTTTAAAGCCTGGTCGCTATGGCAAGCAAAAATGACATGATCAAACGCTTCTTCCGGTCGTGATCCGGCGGTGACGAAGACTTTGCAACCACTGCGTCTCACAGATTTCACGGGTGTGTTGAGGTGTATGGCATCACGATATTTCTCTGTAAGCTTTGGAATATAGGCGCTGGAGCCTCCGCTGATAACGTACCACTGAGGTCGTGCATCGATTTCAAGAAAGCCATGATTAGACCAAAAGCGCAGCAAAAAATTCGCAGGAAAGTCCCACATTTGTTTGGGATCGGCAGACCATACTGATGCTGCCATAGGAATGAGGTAGTATTGAACGACGGCATCCGGTACGTTTGCTTCTCGAATGAATTGTCCAAGAGTGGTCTCGCTTCGGTGCTCTTCCAAGAAAGCCTTCGCAGCTTTGTTAAAGGCAAGGATTCCTTTGATCATCTTCAGAAAACTGGGTCTTAATAAATTAAGTCGTTGAGCAAACAGCGAGTTGATATTATTCCCATTGTATTCAAGTCCAGTGGCTTCACATTTCACGCTGAAGCTCATCGAAGTTTCTTGATATTTGACTCCAAGGCCCTCCACGAGGTTGATGAAATGCGGATACGTTTTTTTGTTGAAGACGATAAAGCCTGTGTCGACCGCGTACTTCTTGGTACCCATCTCCAAATTGATCGTGTTCGTATGTCCTCCGATGTATCCAGAAGATTCGAACACCGTTAATTCATGGTGATCAGCCAAAAGGTGACCGCATACCATGCCTGAAATTCCTGTGCCAACAATGGCGGTCTTCATCTGATGGTATCTTTCTGGATCGCCTTGTTGGCTTCGAGATCATTGTCTAAAGGTTGGAGGCCACGCACCAACACTCTCTGTGGAACGGGCTTTAAATCCCAAATAATCCCTAATTTAGACATGATCCACAGGAGCGAATAGGTGATATCGATCTCCCACCAGTAGAAACCCTGTCTCGCAGAGTGCGGGTAATGGTGATGATTGTTATGCCAGCCCTCTCCCAATGTTAAAATCGCAAGAAACCAATTGTTGCGACTTTCATCACTTTGTTTGAAGCGTTTGCTACCCCATTTGTGAGCCAAAGAGTTGATCGTGAACGTGCAGTGATAAAGAACAATGGTCGATATGACAAATACCCATATGAACATCTGCCAGCCATCTGTGCCTAGCTCAGGTGCCACGAAAGCCAAGAACTCTCCCAGTGCGAATGTTGCCAGCGCAAACACAAGAGGAATCAAGATATCAAATCGATCTAAGAATACCAACTCCGGGAATTTAGCCCAATCTCGGACAAGTTTTGTTCGGGTCCTGAAATGATGCTCGCTCATTACCCACAGAACGTGGCTCCACCAGAACCCCGTTCGATCGGGAGAATGAATGTCGGTTGGTTCATCCGAGTGGCGATGGTGGTGGCGGTGGTGTGCCGCCCACCATAAAGCTCCACGTTGAACACTTGTCGCGCCAACGGCAGCAAATACGAATTGAACAAGACGACTGGTCTTAAATGCGCAGTGTGAAAAGTAGCGATGATAAAATCCTGTCACAGCAAACATACGCACCAGGTATGCCAGTACTGCCACTCCAACTGCAATTGGCGAAATACCTACCCAGATGACCGCCACCACACCCAAGTGAATGCCAATGAAGGGGATGCATCTCACCAAATCGTTTCTGGACAGCTTTCTAACCTTCAAGTCAGAATCCTCATCGGAAAGCCCTCCTTGGTAGGAGTCTACCCACCTAATTAATGATTCCCTGATTCCCATATTTCTTTGTCTCTTCAATCATCTGAATAAAAAATACAGCTCGTAACTCGGAATCAGCCTATCTGAAGTAAATTTCTGATCGCCAAATCCCTCGCATCTTACTCTCATAAATCAACCGGCGGCAACTTATTTCCCAACTGCACCATGTCAATGGTCACTTACAGGTTAAGTGTAATTTCCTCGAATGATCATCCCTGAAATGTAATGGATACTAACATTCCTTCAATGCACTGAGAGTTTCTTGCCAAGTTGAAATTCAAGCAAAGTCGTATTACTTATCGAGATTCTAACGAAGTGGCCACAGTCTTTCTCAATGAGTAGTCTTCCTGACTTGAATGGTGATTGGTGCTTCCGTTAAAAAGAATCATTCTCTAAAACGTTTTCCACAAAAGCTGGGTTTTTATACAAGTTAGATTCCGGTGGCCTCTGCGGTGGGCCCGGAAGTTCGGCCACTCGGCTGCCAGATTAAGCTAATGCCTGGGGTGTCCGGATGACATTGTTCTTTGTTCTTACTCTCCATTTGATCTGCTGACAAGCAGATCAAATCACCTCTTCTCTTTTCTCCGCGGTAGCGGAGCTGTTCCCCCCCTCGCGAGGGGGGAAATTTTTTGATTGGTTCATGCTACCATTTTTTCCGGATTTCCCGCCGCTACTTCAGCTGGCGTCCGGTAATCCAATGCTTGATGGGGACGCCAGTTATTGTATCGATTGAACCAGTTCTTGAGAATCTGCCTCAACGCTAACCCGTCTTTTGCTTCCCACAGTAGAACACCTTCGTATTTGACGCTCCTCCACAGTCTCTCGATGAAGACATTGTCCATCCAGCGTCCTTTCCCATCTTGGCTGACTTGTATGCTGCGTTTCTCTAACTCTCCGATCCAGGCGTCCCCCGTAAATTGGGATCCTTGATCGGTGTTGATTATTTCAGGGAGTTTCTTGGATTGCGCAAATGCAGCCTTTAACGCATCAACACAGAAACCCTCATCCATCGTGCTGGACAGTCGCCATGAAAGCACCTTTCGTGAAAACCAATCCATCACGGCCACCAAATACATGTGTCCTTGCTTCATCGGAATGTAGGTGATGTCTGCGCACCATACCTGATCGGGACGTTCCACTTTCATCCCTTTCAACAAATAGGGATATCGTTTTGCCTTATAACGCGGGATACTCAGCCGGGGTTTCCGGTAGATGGGAACAATGTCCATATCACGCATCAGCCTTTGAATACGCTTACGCCCTATACTCGTTCCCTTCCGATTGAGCACGGCTTTGATCCTTCTTGATCCAAACGTGGGGTCTTTCATATGGATCTCATCTATTTCCCGGCACAGTCCAAGATCCTCAGCCGAAATACCCTTGGGCTTGTATTGGGCCGTTGAACGTGCGATGGACAGCAATTGACACTGTCGTCTTTGACTAAGTTTTTTCAAGTTGGGCTCAATCATTTGTCGTCGATGTCCAAACCCAACTGCACGCACTTTTTTTCCAGCCGGCTCGTGTTGCGGGAGTGCTTATTTGAGAAAGGGGTATCAAGTTGCGGTAAGGCCGCAGATAGTCTTAAAAACATATGGGAATCTCCGATTGATTGCCCAAGCTTCCACGCCTCAAAAACCGACCACATTTGGGCTGCGGCTTGGTTTGAGATCCAATCAATACTAATCAAGTTTCATCGGTTGAGGTTCACAATAAACCTGTATTTTATTCGGCAATTTCCAAAACGTAAGAGTGGAGTTGCTTGCTTATCCGGATTGGACAGTTCTTCAGAGTGAATGGAGGAGGCGTTTAATTTCCATCAATCTATCATGCAATGTGAGCGTGCCGCGTACTGCCTCAGCATAAATGGGATCATTAGTGATGTCTTATTTGGAACGACAAACAAGTAATCAATGCTCCTTGGCTTTCAATGTGGGTTGTTCTTGTTCGAAATTGTGCAAAAAACGTCTAGAAAAAGGTTGGAGTTCTTTGGGGCTGCAGCAGAGGACATTTTTTGAGGATTTGCATCAAAAGGTTCACGCGTATAGGAGATATAAACAACAGACCAGAAGAATGATATGAGAATATGCCTGGTAAACTCTCAGGGGACACTTGGTTTAAAGTAGGTTTCTGTCTAAAAATGTAAACAAAAGTTTGACAAAAAGAACACAATGCCTATATTTGTCTACGTGTGGACGACGCGAAATCAAATGTCTCCAGACTTTCAGCTTATATTTGAAATGTTTGGCAGCGTCGTCACCGTAAAAATAAACAGAACCATATTATGGATAAAGAGAGAGTCACGCCTGTAATCGACCAGGCAAAATCTTGTAAGAGTGTTGATCTGCCCTTTGCTATTCCCGCGGCCGCTAGCCTCGTCGTTAGCGTGTCCTTGTGTTTTTTGGTGGATCGAGAATCCGGCCTGTTTGTCGGCATGTGGGTTCTGAGTATCATTGGATTGTGGTGCGTGGTTCGTCTCATGATTGTCACTAACATTGCACGTAATTACTAAATAACTATTATGACATTATTTCCTATATTCGCCTTCGGACTCGTGATCACTGGCATTGTCATCAAGGCCATTCTCAACGCACGTCTGATGATTCAGGCGGACAAATACACCGAAAGCCTCCGTCAACATCATCAGCTAAAATGGAGAGAATATTCTGACCACTTGGCACCTCATCCCGTAGTATTGGAGGAACGCCTCCGTCGCCAATCAAAAGCCTCATAGTCGGATCGTCAGTGGTTCCGTCATGGATTAGTGGACCCTTCGTCTATTATTTATCCAACTCACTGTGGGCCAAGTCATCCGATTTACTCAGCCAGCATATTCAGTAATGGAACGAGAATATTTTTCGTGATACGTAGTGGTATTCATTAAAAGTTGCTTGCACTTTCGGCTGCGTATCACTGAAAAAAATCCTAACGCTTGATGAGGTTTGAATTAAATCTTCTGACATTTCACAACATCTCACTTTTTCTCTCCAAAGAGAGGGTAGATTGGCGTGCTCTTTCATGCACGAGTCTGGTTGCCAGATCTCTAAATTCAGCCGTTTCACTTCCGGCTTGTATATTTCGATCATTGTTCAGACGGCTTCACCGGTTCGATTTGGTTTAACTAACAATTTACCGATGACCTCTATATTACCTGGCAGATCTGATCTTGTGCTCAGCCGGTTTTCAACTCGTTCGGCACCTTAGACAGTCACTTGATAGAATTTGGAAGTGGGATGTAGATTGCTAATGTGTTGAAATCAAGCTGTAAGAGTCAGTCTAGTCTTGTCGTCTTAGCATCTAGAGCTTCTCCGCTTTCACTGCTTGGGAGCTTAGTATTTAGACCGGGAAGTTTTGATTGCACATTTTGCCTTCTGCCCGAGGTGACTACGTTTGGCTCAGGTCCCATTCATATTTTGAGTGTCGAACCAGAGACTTGTTTGATGGTCTCCGTGTATAATTTAAAAAATCGTTTGAGGTGCAGCATTTTGTCACTTGTAACAGTTGACGGTAGAATTATGAAACCAGGTTCATTCTGGATGTTTACTGCCACGATATTCTCAGAAACATGGAGTTGCATCAATGAGTAAAAAAATTGCCATCATAGGGGCAGGGATTGCGGGCATTTCAACTGCCCGTTTGCTTGGGAATGTTGCAGATGTCACTCTTTTTGACAAAGCGCGTGGGGTTGGTGGGCGTATGTCCATTCGGCGTGCTGACCCCTTCTGTTTCGATCACGGTGCACAATATTTCACAGCTCGAACACCCGATTTTCAGAACTTCATACGACCTTCCATTGACACGGGCTTGATTAAACGATGGGACGCTAGGCACGTCTTGTTTGACAAATACACTATCATTTCTCGAAAAAATTGGCTCCTTGATGAGCCGAGGTATGTTGGAGTTCCTGGCATGAATAGTCTGGTCAAGGAACTTTCGAAAGGGCTGACTATTTACACAAAAACCAAGATAACTTCATTAAAGTGGCATAAAGGTTTTTGGGATCTCTTGGACGATCAAGGAAACACTCACAGTGGCTTCGACTGGGTTATTTCCACCATGCCCTCGCCCCAAGCGGCAGAGCTTCTCACTTCAACTTTCAAGCATTACGAGGATATCCGAAGCATTCAAATGCGTCCTTGCTTTTCATTGATGTTAGGTTTTTCTGGGAAATTCATGCTCGATTTCGATGCTGCACACGTCTCTAACTCTGATGTTAGCTGGATTGGTGTGAACAGCTCCAAGCCGGGAAGATCAAATTTCCAAACACTCGTTGTGCACTCAACGGAATGCTATGCCAAGGAGCACCTTGAGGCAGAACGTGATGCCGTCATGAAGGCTCTTTGCGACGAGACCAGTCATATCATTGGGCGAGAAATCAGCGGAGCAAATTTCAAAGCTTTACATGCCTGGCATTTTGCAAACAACGACAAGCACCTATCCTTGCCTTCTTTTCTTGACTATGATCTCAAACTTGCTGCATGTGGTGACTGGTGTCAGGGGGGGCGTGTCGAAGGCGCTTTCAGTTCAGCCGTCAACCTTGTGACCCAATTAAAAAAATATCTAAAAGACTGCTAAAGACGCCGTAGCTTCTTGGTTCAATTGTTTCTTGATAGTGCCCTAAGTCGATTAACCACGTTATAACGAACGCCTAGCTGGAAAGCTGGTAGCACTTCAACATTGTTGTCAAACAACCTAGCAGGGACAGTCCCGCAGTTGCGGGGTCTCGTTCCATCTTACAGACGATCGCCTTCCAGACGCTTCATAAAAGCATCAACACTTTTAATATGAAAAAAAATATCTCAGTTATCGGCGCTTCTGGCGCTATCGGGAGGGCTTTTACGGACTATCTGTCCTCAGTTTTTCCAGACGCCAGGGTGCGTGCATTTTCCCGCCAACCTTTCCAGCTCTCAATGCCCAATGTGGAATGCCATACGATGGATTATCATTGCGAGGATTCCATTCGCTCTTGCGCTGAAGTGGCATCCCTGGAAGCACCACTCGATTTGGTCCTCGTTGCCACCGGTATGTTACATGAAGAAAATCTAAGACCCGAAAAATCGCTACGTGAATTGTCAGCCGAGAAATTTCAACGTCTGTTTGCGGCCAACACCATCGTACCTGCCCTGGTGGCAAAATACTTCCTTCCCAGATTGAATAGAGACACACCTTCTTTATTTGCCACTCTTTCGGCACGGCTGGGTAGCATCAGCGATAATCAAATGGGAGGTTGGTATTCTTATCGAATGTCAAAAGCGGCGCTCAACATGTTCATCAAGAACTCAGCAATTGAAATTGGAAAGCGTAACAAGAACGCCATCGTTGTTGGTTTGTATCCAGGTATGGTGGATAGTGCCTTGTCCAAACCTTATCAAAAAGGCGTTCCTGAATGTAACATCTTTTCCCCCAAGGTGGCGGTTCAAAATATGGCCGCCGTGTTGGAATCTTTAACAACCGAGCAAACCGGTCGGTGTTTTGATTGGGATGGGCAGGAGATACTTCCGTAGATGCAAGTAGCGTGATCCAAATGGGATCTGCGGAGGGTGGATCATGAGGCACTGGCTGATTCATTACGTCATGGTTCGTTGATACCTTCTAAACCAATTTCTTAATCAAGAACCCGGTATTTGCACCATCGATCTGGACTGAAAGTTTGGGTATCTTGGTTTGCTTGCAATGTTCTCAATACAGAGGCACCGACTTAGATACTGTCATTTCAAGGTGTTCAAATCGCTTTCTCCCCCGTAACCTGTCAATTCCATGTAGGCTTCCCCAATTTGATTGCCTTCTAAGTCGATCACGTCACAAGCCCCTTCCCAGTATTCAATGCCACTAATGAGGCCCAGCATTTCCTGGTCGTCTGACAGTGGAACGAGGTGGGCTCGGAACACATTGTTGCTTTTGTGATCGGGAAGAGAGAGTTCGATTTCAACAGGATATGTGTTTTTTGTTTCAGGGCTGGTCCAACGTCTTACGACACGCCACATGTCATCCTGCAATGCTTGATGTGAAGCGTTTCCATCAATGTCCACCCAAGCAAAGGTCGAATATGGATCCGCCTTTTCTTCGGTGGTTCTCATTCGATAGGCCATGATGTCGCGTCCGTCGTTCAGGCGTATGCTTACCCAATCCCAACCGACCTGGTCTTGTTCTAGCTGACTCGAACTGATTTCGTGATCCATCCATGACCACCCTTGAACCTGAAATGACTTTCCCTTCAGCCTGAGCGTGCCGGTTGTTTGCAGACGCGTGAAGGTCATGTAATAACTGGCCGCCTTTGGATTCTCGCCTTTCCTGGAATAACCTTCATCACCAAAAAGAGTCATGGGTTTTCTTGCTGTAAGCTTCAGATTCAGGCTGATGTCTGCGAGGATGCTGCCCTGTAGTTCAAATTCAGCCGTCATGGTTCCCTTTAAGCGGCGCAGTTTCCAGTTGCCGTTCTTCAGATCCATGTCTCCTGTTTTTGCATGGGCCATCCACGGGTTCTTTTGCAAACGTTCCTGGTGATAGAATGTTTTGTCCTTCGGATCTAACAAGGCCATGTGAGCCAGGTGAAGGTCTAGAGAAGAGCGCTGATGGCCATTGGTTGGAGGTTCCGAATCGGATGACAGTCGAAAAAAAGTGGCCTGATAACCATAGCGTTGTCCGTCTTCTGATGTCAGGTGACCGGTGATATACCACCACTCGATTTTGAATTCCGGATGACTTCCGAAATCACGTGGAAATTCGAACTGATGCCCAGCTTTGGCAATAGCATGCTCTTTGATCGCTGCCTGCAATCGCGGAAGGACCATGAAGAGACAAAGCATTAGTGTTGCCATTGAGCTTGGAAAGATCCGTATTCCCCTGGCTATCTTTTTCAACTTAAGGTCTGATTTTTTTTTCATTCTTCCTTGTGCATGCGTTTTGTGGAAACCCACCAGCCGACCGGAATTGTGTTTGCCAGAACAAACAGCGAAAGGATCACAAGCAAACTCACGTGATCGCTCCACGGAATGGCCCTTTGGAGGGTCCATCCAAATGCCTGTTTGTTGATGACCGCAACTAGCAACCAACCCAGGCATGCGCTCAAGATGGTTCCAAAAATGAATCCTGTCCACGCACAAGCTAATCCTTCCATTCCTGTTGCCATTGCCATCCGAAATCGCGTCATACCCAGATTCTTCATTACTTGAAATTCAAGCTGCCTTTCAAACAGGGAGGTGATCATTGCCATAGTTAATCCAGCGATGGCCACGGCTATTGCGATCCATTGTAGTACGTGAGTCACCGAGAACGTCTGGTGAAATATTTCCAATACTTCTTCGCGCAAGACACGATTAGTACGGACTGAAATGCCCGTTTCACGACTCAAAATCTCATTTCGAACCTCTTCGGGATCCGCTCCGGGTTTAAGATATATAGCGATGTTCACGGCGCGTTCATCCTGAAACCAATCACTGACAACATTCCGGTCAACCGCAACTGTTCCTTGCTCATTGCCATATTCAGCAAATATTCCCACAATTTGTACCGTCTTATAGCCGGCAGGTGTTGGTAGTTTGATTTGATCATCGACTTGCACATTAAATCGAGTTTGGAAGCTCTCGTTCACAACGGCAATTGGTATGCTCGTGTTGTTCCTCGCGGATGCAGTTGACGACGGTGCCTGGATCCACATGGCATACTCCCAGTCAGACGGATTCGAGACTGGCATGCTTGTGAGATAGGTTTTTCGTCCTTGATATTCAATGGGAAAAAGTTGCCCTACGTCGGCTCGTTCGATTTCAATATGATCGCAAATGGCCTGCCAAGTTGGCTTGGACATTCGGTTTTGACTAGAGGCGCTGCCAAATCCCTGGCAGGCGACGTAAAGATCGGCATTGAGGGATCGTGAAATCCATTGGATCATGGTCTTTTCGAAACTATGGATCATAAAGGTCATGCCTCCAGCCATGCCAACGGCGACAGTCAGGGCCGCCACGCTCAGCAGGTGACGTCCCGTGGGGCGGCGCAGTTGACTGAAAGCATACATGAACACAGCATGAGAACCGGTCAAGGGTTGAAGCAGTGGCGCCATCCAGCGAAGCCCTGCTGGTGCAATGAGTGTGGCAGCCACCACCCATAGGAAGGCTGCAACGTAACCACCCATGGGAATCCATCCGTGTTCATCCGGATAAGGCGGCAGGCTGGCAGCCAACCAACCTATGAGGGCAATGCCGGTACCCAGAAGGGGCCTGTTCAATGCCGTCATAAACCCTCCTTGTCTTCCTTGCTTGAATATTTCAACGGGTTGTGTCTCGGCGCTTTCACGCGAAGGAAACCATCCAGCAGCCAGGCTGGCAATGCATCCAAGTCCCGCGGCCAGGACCGCTTCTGAATGATTCCAGTCGGCTGATTCCGAGGCGCTTTGAAGATATAGTGCATTCACCGTGGAAGCCACCATCCGCACTGCCCACTGTGCCCCGGCCCATCCCAGAATCAATCCACCAGCACTCCCCAGTAATCCATGCCAAAGGCTTTCCAATAACCACGCTGTTTTTAATGCTGCTGGTGTCACCCCTAATGAACGCAACGTCGCAATTTCCACTCTGCCTCTGACGATCGCAGCGTCCATGCCCTGCATGACAAGATACATGCCAACTACAAGTGCCAACATGGAAAGAATGGTCAAATTGAGGCGGAAAGCACGCGTCATGGAAGCGTTGCCTTTTAGTGAAGTTTGAGGAGTGTCTAATTTCCAGTGCTGATTTTTTTCAAGATACTCTTGCGCCTTGTCCATGAGGGCTTCCTTGTCGTGGCCTGGTGGAAAATAGAGTTCCACACGATGACTGAACCCGGTTTGTTCTATCGCACCCTGCAGATCCATGATGTTCATGAACAGGATCGTTGATGGATGTGATACCTTGAAAACCTCATCCTGACTGACATGCAAGATTGAAAGAAACGTATGACGATCATCGATGATGACTTCCATAAGATCACCAACTTTCAAATTACGTTCATTTGCCAGTGTTTGGGATATGACGACTCCGAAAGCAGTTTCATCGGTCCCTTGCTGTAAGTGGGGAGATGATTCCTTCCATGCATGATAGGCGGATTCGTTCAAGCTGTCCGGGTCATAATAAATCAGATTGGACATGGCGAATGTGTCTAGGCCCACCACGAGGAATTGATGCAGGTTGAGAGCGTCTACTTTTTGAGTGGCGTCCGTGGCGGTTGTTTCAAGCACCGGTGCTATGACACAAGGAATTGAATCCAGCTGCTTTTGAATTGCGAAAAGGTCTTCCTCTGAAAATTGACCTGATGGAGACGTCAAGACTAGATCCGGACGAAGTCCCATAGTTCGGTCGAAATAGGTAAACCCGCTGATCGCTGCGCGGTTTGCCAATCTAATGGAAAAGAATGCTGCAACGCCTACTGCAATGATGCTGCAGAACGCCAAAGTGGACAGCGGATGTCGTGTCCAGTGGCGCAGGTGAATGATCCTTATTAGGATTAGAACTTGTCGGATATGATGTTTCACACGATCAGATTTCCATCCTGCATCTTCCAGGTTGTGTCGCAAATGGCGGATGCTTCCTGGCTATGAGTGACAAGTAGGAGAGCAATCCCCTTTGCGCTGATGAGGTCTTGTATTAGATTCAGGATGCGTTGGCCGTTCTGACTGTCCAGATTTCCCGTCGGCTCATCCGCCAGAATGACTTTTGGATCAGTGATTAAAGCTCTGGCGATGGCGGTTCGTTGTTGTTCACCGCCACTGAGTTGCCTCGGGAATGCTTGCTTCCTGTGTGTCATGCCCACCTGCTTCAAGATAGTTGCCACTTGTTCTTTTCTTTGATCCAAAGGTATCGATTGAAGTTGGAGAGGGAATTCGATGTTTTCTTCTACGGTCAAGGTGGGGAGCAGGTAAAAAAATTGAAATATAGAAGCTATCTGAGTGCGTCTCAACTCGGCGATTTCATTTGGAAGCATCTGCATCATATCATGTCCACGAAAAAGTATCCTTCCTGAATCAGCTTTGTCGACACCTCCCAGGCAATGGAGAAGAGTGCTTTTACCAGAACCCGAGGGGCCCATAATGGCTGTCATGCTTTGAGCCGCCAGCTCAAAAGAAACATTCTTCAAAACGCTGGTTTGCCCATATCGCTTTTGAAGGCCCTCGACCTGGTAGATGCTGTTTGTATTATCTGTCTTTTTGGATGACACATCTGCGAATATGCCTTATGCACAGAGGAAGGCAACATGAGCTTGCTTTATCAATTGAGCATCAAGATCAATTTGACTCCATCATGAAAATGACCTTTTTCCGGACCACATATTTCCACTCCAGTAACAGCCAAAATGAAGTGGACATACTTTTGAAGCTGAATCTCCATTTGGCGAATCCTTCCAGCCTCGCAGGAGTGTCAAATCCATATTTGGTTTCATAACACGATCAGGCTTTGAGTCATTGTCCCTAAATGTGTTTGTCCTGGCATCGGCGTATGACTCGTTCATACGAACCCTGGGCGTCTGTGGTGGTGGATGAATCTCAAGTGTTGGTTATGTAACATGAACAAATGGATAGGAATGCATGTGGAGTGGTTTTCTCCTATCAAGTTTCGATGGCAGGAGCAACTCGGTGAGAGACTTCCACTCTAAAGTCATATGCATTCCCCCGTGTTCGATACAATCCTTGATCTGACAATGATCCAGAGCAGCACTTCTTTTAATTTTGTCCCTTGACCCGGATTCTACTCGAGTGTCTTTTATGGCCGTATTCAGAAACCAGAGTGATCTATTTTCAAAATGGCAGCTCATTGAGGTGTCAACGGAAAAAAGCTTTCAAATAAATTTGGAAAACTAGGGCAAAATGCATCATGACAGACAGTTTACAAAAAGATGAGGTATACAAATTCCCCAGATTCACACTCAAACACCTCACAGTAAAGCCTCTTGTCACGGAGCAATGACTGTCTAGTTCTCACTAGCTCTGGGAGATCACCCCACTTTTCTTTGGGAACCAAGATTCTTATGATTAAGTTTGATATTAAAAGGGATGACCGCGTTACATCCATGATGTGGGGGACCTTCATCGGCGATGCACATGCGATGCCAGCCCATTGGTATTATGATCGTGAGGCTTTGCGTCGGGATTATGGATGGATCACTGATTACCTTTCGCCCAAAAACCCCCATCCCGACAGCATTCTTTGGCGCAGCCACTACAAGCCTTTGAATGCAAAGGGAGACATTCTTCATCGGCAATCAATTTATTGGGGAAAAAGGGGGATACATTATCACCAGCATCTCGAACCTGGAGAAAATACGCTCAGTCTTCAATTGGGTTACCTTTTACTGGAAAACTTGACTCAAACAGGGGGGTATGATGCGGATGCATATCTGAATCTTTACCGAGATTTCATGCTTACACCAGGCGCTCACCGTGATACCTACATAGAAGAATGCCATCGTCAATTTTTTACGAATTACGCGCGAGGCAAAAAGCTAAAGTCATGCGGTGGTCCTGATAATCACATTGGGGGGCTTGCTTCCGCAGCTATTCTGCTGGTTGGCACCAAACTGGATCTCGACACGACCAGAGCTGTTCTTAAAGAGCACATCAGGTTGACACACCATCATTCATATCTGGATCGTGCGGCAGATGCATACATTCAAGTATTGTGGCATGTCCTCAACGGAGAAGATTTGAGAAATGCCATTGAAACATACGCCAAAGAATTTTTTTCAAAACGACGAGCTCAATGTTGGGAAAAGATGGAGGATGGGGCGGTAGTTGATTATCATTTCAGTTCAGCTTGCTACATCGACAAAGCCTTTCCAGCATCCTTGTATTTGGCATGGAAATATGCCAGATCGTTTCGCAATGGCATTATTGCAAACACAAATATTGGTGGTGATAATTGTCATCGTGGAGCAGTAGTGGGAGCCCTTTTAGGAGCATTCGGAGGTTTAAAGTCTATTCCAGATCAGTGGATCAAAAGTCTTAAATTGAGTCATCGGCTGGCAGAATTCACGCAGCCCAAAGCAGGGTTCTGTGAGTGAAGTGAATGCCCTCCCGCAAGTTTATTTCAATAAGGCACAGGTGATTTTTTGACCAAATCTTTAGAACTAAGCTGTAGAAAAACGCAAATGGAATTGAATTTTTAATAGCATGTATCTTTGGTCCGCATCACACGCCATGCCTGAATACTCCTACACGCAGGGGGACTGCCTGAGAGCTTTTCAATCTTCCAGCCACTACGATCAATTATCGCGCGGCTCACAAGTGCTTTTGAAAAAAATCTTGGTTGGGGATAACGGTATACACACGCGCCGACTGGCGCTTTCATCCATCGAGGATGCCTTTGTGTTGAACCCAGATGTTCTTCACCAAAGGTTTGTGCAATACGCTCCCAAGCTTGCCTCTGATGCGGTTTCAAGAGCTATTGAACAATCCGGACTGCACTCGGAGGACATTGATGGCTTAGTCGTCAGTACCTGCACTGGGTATTTGTGTCCGGGGCTGACCAGCTACATCAGTGAAAGAATCGGCATCCGGCGCAACGCCATCATGCTTGATCTGGTTGGGCACGGATGCGGGGCTGCGATTCCCAATCTGCGGACGGCGCAGGCACTCATTAAATCCGGGCAAGCAGCCAAGGTTGTTTCGGTTTGTGTGGAAATCTGTAGTGCAGCATTCTACATTGACAATGACCCAGGGGTTTTGATCAGTGCCTGCCTGTTTGGGGATGGTGCGGGGGCCGTTGTTTGCTCTGCTAAACCTGCTGACGATCGGCGTCGTGTGGCGTGGATTGATTCCTCTTCCTATCTTCAACCCGAAGAGCGAGACAGCCTGAGGTTTGAGCATCAAAAGGGCATGTTGAGGAATATTCTTTCTCCGAAGACTCCGCTGATTGCCGCCGAAAGCGCACAACATGATCTCACCCGAATGCTGAAGAAAACCGGTCTGGGTCGGGAAATGATACAGGCTTGGATCACCCACGCCGGCGGCAAACGTGTGCTCGAGGCCTTGACTGATCGAATGGGGCTAAAAGATGCCGATCTCTCAATAAGCCGTGAATTGCTGAGAGACTACGGCAATATCAGCAGTCCATTTGTACTCCTTGCACTGGAGCGTCATTTACAACTTCCTTCCCCCCCCGGTTTTTGGTGGATGAATTCCTTTGGGGCGGGATTCAGCAGCCATGGCATTTTACTCAAAGCATATTAAACCATTTTTCAACTCCCTTCCTCGACAAGTAGAGCTTGAAATACTCGATGAACTGCCCCCACAGGATGCAGCTGCGCAGCAATCCCGAAAGGATCTGATTTTGATCAATAAGATCATGGGACATGCGGGGCTGTTGAGGAATGCGCTTTCCGAGGTGATGACAAAGCATGATCCCATTCACATTGCGGAAATGGGTGCAGGAGATGGATCTCTCGCAAGGATCATCTTTAAGTCCTTTGGACGCGTGAGGGCTGGTAGTGTACTTCATTTCATTGATCAGGCCGAAACACTGGGAAATGAAGCAAGAGAGTCACTTGAACGTCAGGGATGGCATGTGGTCGAGCATGTGCAAGATGTTCGGGACTGGCTTTATGAATCCTCTGAGAAATTCGATGCCTGCTATGCGAATCTTTTTCTGCATCATTTCGATGACGCATCCTTAAAAGACTGGGTCAAACCTCTGACGCGTCGGACTCGGCAGTTTGTCTGCTGTGAGCCACGCCGTCACCGTATGGGTTTGCTTGGGGCAGCTGGTTTGCGGCTGCTTGGTTGTCATGACGTGACCCTCCATGACGCCTGTATCAGTGTGAAAGCAGGATTTCGTGCAAACGAATTATCCAACATATGGAAATCCGAGGCCGAAGAAACATGGAAACTCGCTGAACATTCTTCTGGATGTTTTTCCCACTTTTTCAAAGCCACGGCTCCATGAAACCTCCCAGTATTCACATCATCGGGGGAGGGGTTAGCGGTTTGTCCCTCGGAATCAAGCTTCAGCAATTAGGTGTGGACTCACAAATTTCAGAGGCGGGAGCCTATCCTCGACACCGAGTTTGCGGCGAGTTTCTCAGCGGCAAGGGGATTCAGGTGTTGCATCTCCTCGGCTTATACGATTCATTCATAGCTGAAGGGGCTGTCCTTGCACGCACGGTCAAGTGCTATACACACGAATCAGAATCTCCGACCTTACCTCTCAGAGAACCGGCTCTCTGTCTTTCAAGATATACCATGGACGCGATCATGGCCTCATGTTACCGAGGGCTTGGTGGCGATTTGAAGCTCAATCAAAGATGCCCCTTGCCCCGAAGTTATAGCAAAGCAGACACTGTTTTAGCAACGGGCAGGCTTCCCAACATGAAACGTGAAACGGCACTCCTCGGATATAAATGGCATGTCGAAAACTTGACACTAGAAGCGGATTTGGAAATGCATTTCACGGCTCAAGGTTATGTCGGTCTATGCCGCGTGGAGCATAATAAAGTCAATATCTGCGGATTAACCAAGGTTAATGGCACATTGATGAATATCAAAAAGGAATGGAGACTCTTTTTGTTGCAACATCTTCATCAACGAAGGCGAGAAGCAGTTATAGCCTCGGATATGGTTCCAGGCAGTCTTTGTTTCACTTCAGGCTTAAGTTACCCCGTTTCCGTGCAGCCTATTGCTGACGAAGCCATACAAATTGGAGACCTCGGTGCCTGCATACCTCCCCTAACAGGAAACGGCATGTCCATGGCTATGGAGTCCTCCATGATGAGTGCGGAGATTCTCAAAAATTATCAATTGGGAAGCATTACCTGGACCGATGCTGCCAGCCGTATCCAAGTGCAATGCCGGCAAAAATTTCGAAGAAGGCTACTCTGTGCCAAGCCGGTGCATCATCTGCTAATGTCAAGTCGTTTGCACCGTGTGCGCCGTTGGTTGGTGGAATATTTACGCTATTACTATCACCCCATTTTTGCATTAACACGCTGACAAGTGTTCGGGACGGATCGTTGAATTGTTCAAGAATGACTCTTTTGGTTTTCTGTAAAACCTCTTCATCGAACGTGGCGTATTTTCATCTCAAACAAAGGTCTTTGTTTTTGGTCATACATTAGATGATGCTGATGACGTTTGCGAACTTAAAGCCAAAAGAGATGAGCCAATGATCAGGAATGAATATACCAACTGCGCATTGATTGCGTCCTTATACAGTGGTCTTCAACTGAGCATAATAGCATGTAGGGGGCAGGGGCTTTTGGATGACCTCCGGATTGAATCCATTGCACCCAATCGTTTTCGCATACAAATTGAGGATCAGCAATCAGGCGTCACCGGATATCAGATTGAACGCTCCACGGTCCTTGATTCTGCCACTTGGGAAACTGCTGAGTCGAACTGGGGCGATCTTGGTGGTGGACGATGGGGAACGACTATCGACGGCTTGATTGCATCCCAAGGTTTTTTTCGCGTTCGGTTCAAGGCGATGTTGGACCGGGAGGTTTTGGCAATGGCATGCAGTTGGATGGCGACCATTTGATTGCTCAATATGAGCGGGCGAACGAGGTTCGAGCTTATCGGTTCAAAGATGATCAATGGAAGCTTACTCAGGTAATTGAACTCGATCGATTTGACGCAGGCAATCTGCCCGGCAACGGAAGGGAAACTTTTTCCGAAGCTTTTTGCACTGATTGTAGATCCTATGGGATGCTACTGTATTTGAAACGGTCCATCGTCGAAAGGATGGCAGTCTTTTTGACGTATCGATTCAGATTTATTGTTCTTATTCCCCGAAATGGGCAAGCATGGTGGCCTACGTTTTTTTGAACGATATTTCCAGTCGAAAGCTATTGGAAAATCATCTACACGAGAGTGAAGAACGCTTTCGCAGCTTGTTTCATTTCAATCCAGATGCGATGATAACTTTGGATACCGAAACCGGTCGGTTTACGTCATGCAATCCTTCCGCGCTGAAGCTATTCGGAGTGCAGACCGAGGAAGCCTTTTGTAAACTGTCTCCGTGGGCACTATCTCCCGAAATGCAGGCCAATGGTATGCCTTCTCGTTCAGAGGCGAATAAACGAATCCAATCCGCGCTAGAACTTGGCAGCGTGTTTTTTGAGTTGGAGCACTGCAAATTTAAAGGGCCTTCCTTCACCGCCACTGTTCTTTTGAGTTCATTTCAGCATGGAGGCAAGACCTACCTACAGGCAACGGTCAGAGATATCTCCGGGCTCAAAGCAGCAGAAGAGGCATTGAAAAACCAACCCGAGGTTTTGGACCGTGAGGTCAAGATTCGTACTCATCAGTTGATGCTGAGTCAAAAACGTGCAAATCAGATCATTCATTGTGCGCTGGATGCAATCGTAACGGTGGACCGGGATGGATGCATCCGTCAATGGAATCCTCAAGCGAAAAAGACTTTTGGGTGGGAATTCAGCGAAGTGATTGGAAAGGGGATTTATGACATCGTCTTGGCGCCTGTGGAACGAGAGGAGTATAAGAAGGATTTTATCCTGTTTCGGGAAAAAGGTTATTCGCGTAGGGGCGGCCATCTTCTCGAGGTAATGGGGATTCGGAAGGATGGAGATGATACCGGCCACTTTCGGTCCGGCTTCTTCGCTCCCCAGGTGGATCCAGTTTTTCCGACCGATGGCTACCGGTCGGATCGAGCGTTCGCAAGCGTTGTTGTCGATGTCAATTTGCCCGTTTTCCAGGTAATGCTCCATCGATTCCCATTGGCCCAAGGCGTATTTGCATGCTTTGTAAGCGTTTAATAAACCCCATAGGGCAAAATGCCCATGATGGGTGATATTTGAGTGAGCTGAAAACCCGAAGATTAGACTTTGGCTGCCT
>Ga0255764_10000278_pt1 | contig 46148 bp, 39 predicted proteins | sample 071ome_30_FD_179964 | JGI IMG/M metagenome (GOLD analysis project Ga0255764, IMG submission 179964) | Coastal salt marsh microbial communities from the Groves Creek Marsh, Skidaway Island, Georgia - 071406AT metaG (version 2) | ecosystem: Environmental > Aquatic > Marine > Intertidal zone >... | reverse complement strand
AGCTATTATGTTAGCCAAAGACATCCAAAGCGGTCCCGATTCATCGGGACACGCACTCCAAATTGCGTTAACGGATTTTGGACGCATGCCGTTGCTTCAAACGCGCCAAACTGTCTTACACCATCCTGCAAATCTCGCAGATCCCGCCACTGCTGTGACTGTCAAAAAAACTACAAGCCCAGCACGCCCTCGTTTTTGATGAGTATCCGCTGGGGCAGTGTCACCGTGAGGATTTCTCCGGCTCGGTTGATGGTGACCGATACGGCGGGCTTCTCTTCGAGCGCGTGTTCGATGCGATAGACCCGCATCCTGGAATGCGCGATGGTCAACCAATCAGAGTAGGCTTTCCAGTTGTCCCCCCAGGCTGACCATCCCCCCACCGAATCACCCCCGGTGTTTCCATCGCCAACCAAGGCCTTGGCCTGGGCTAACAAGGGTGCCGCCAACCCGACCAGGAGCGGGTTCTCGGGCAGCCATTGTTCAAGGAGAGTTTCGGGATGCTTCAATTGTTCGAACGTAATTTCGCTTTCCCATTTCGCAGCACCCTGTTCAAACTCAAACCTAACAGTACTATCTGCCTGTTTGGAATGCACATGGAACCATTGATCGCGGAAACCGACCTTGGCGTCGAGTGAGGTCCACTGCCAATCGGGAGTCAGATTGACATTCAGCATGTATCGCACCCGCCGGGCCTGTTGCTCCCATTGGAGATGTCCGTCGAGGTTCACGGAAAAGGATTTGATGTTTTTGATCAAACCGGACATTTCGGCGGCCTCAAGGTCGACATCCGCATCCTCATCGGGCTCATTGCCCGCTTCACTGAGCTGCGTCACCATCCAGCGACAACTGCCCACCCGTTCATTCTGATGGTAGATCTCAAGTTCGGAGGGATCGGGTGTCTCGAGTATTTTGGAGATCACATTGTCGACGGGCAGCGGGGTACCGGTCGATCCGCCGCCGTATTCCGAGCGCCAGAGCAGCACATTCATCCCCACCCAAAAACAGCCAGCGAGGATCAACCACACCCGGTTCATCGCGAAGCGGTGGCCGTTGGGTAAGGAATGTTCAACACCTGACCAATCTGGAGTTTTGTTGAATCAACGCCCTGGTTGACGGCGGCGATAGCCTTCGGGGTGACTCCGTATTTACGGGAAAGCTTGTAAAAACTGTCATTGGCCCGCACGACATGTTTGCGGTATTTGGGTTTGGCAGCTACCTGGGAAACATCCGATTGCAGGGACTTTTGATGGCTTTCATCTCCCACGGCAGGTCTTCGATTTTGATTCCCTTGCTCGCTGCCGTTGTTGGGAGTGGAAGCTTGTTGAGCTTGATGGGTATTTTCCTGCGCCGCTTTCAAGGCATTGCTTTGAGCAGCCAGGACACTCCGCATCTGTTGCAATTGCCCCTCCAGACTCTGAACCTTTTCCTCAAGCTCGGTTTTGGTTTCCAGCAGGTTTCGGATTTTGGTTTCGGTGTTTTGGTTCAGGGGACCCAAATTGATCGATGAGGCAAAATCCATTTCGCAGCGGGTCAAATGTTCCTGGATCTGACCAGCCATCGCATGGTCCGGACGCAGGCTCAGCATCTTTCGGAAATGATAAATGGCGGAGACGTAATTCGGCAGGTGTTCGTAATGCAACAAGCCCAACTCCAAATGTGCGGCGGCGTTTTTCGGGTTCACCTCCAGGGCGCGCTCAAAACCAATCGCAGCCTCTTCATATTCGCCCGCGAACAGTTTCTCCTTGGCATCCATGTAATAGGCCTCCCGCTCCTCGTCCACCCTGGCCACCGACATGGGTTGACAACCGGAAAACACAAAGCAAAAGACAAGCAAAAGGATGGAGATGCCACTCGAAACACGATTCATGGGAATAGTTTACTCAGATTCGAGAAGAACGCAAATCATCGGAGGATGATTCACGAAAAAAAATGGTGAAAACCCGACCCGATCCTGTTCCCGGGCTCATCTGGCATGCTCAAGCATGAACCGAACGACCCGGTCCGGCTGGGGATGGGTGAAGTGATGACCGTGTGAGGCTTTCGTGCCGACCGGAACACGAATGAGATCCATCGAATGCCCCAAGGCTTCCAATTTCGCTTTTAAAACAAGGGTGTTTTCGGCAGGTGGAACGACCGTGTCGTTCTCGGAGACAACGTGCATCACCGGGATGCCCGCCTTGGCTATGATGGATGCCTTTTCAAAAGTCTCGGGTTCGAATGCGTCGATTTGCGCAGCCGCCAACTGATTGACTTCCATGAAGCGTTTCCAATCTCCCGGTGAACCGATACCACTCCCCTTTCCTCCGGGCCAACTGCGTGGATCGCACACGGGCGTGTCGCAGTAGATGGCGCTGACAGATTCAGGATGCCGGACGGCCCAGTGGTAGACAAACAATCCACCGCGACTCACCCCTTCCAGCACGGGAGTCGGCGAAAGCTGATGATCCTGCGTCAAACGGGCATACAGAGCATCACCAATCTCCATGGCGCGCCCGCTTCCGTAAAGCCCGGCCACATCCACATAGGCCACATGAAAGCCGTGACCGATCATCTGGAGATCCATTTCGGCATGAAACCCTGGGAACCGAGCCCGCCAGATCCATGGTCTGTTGGGCGCCGGTTTCAAAGGACGCACCACCCATGCCGATTGCCCTGCCACCTTGAAATAATGTCGACGATACCCGCGCCAAAGGTCGACCTTATCTTCAGGCCATTGATCCTGAAAGCCTTGTTGAACCGCTTTGGCAACTGTCCGGGCAAGGGCCTGATAGCCTTCAACATTGGGGTGAACACCGTCCTTTTCGGTCAAAAGCTCGGGGTGATGGTTCAAAACCGGGCCCAGGTCCAGAAAATGAACACGCGGGTGGTCAAGCGACTCCACCGTTCGCTTCAAAACGGCGCGGAGTTGCTCCAGTCGGGGCCGACGTTCCTCCAGATTGACGCGCCGGTCGTCGCTGAGGCCCGGCGTCTCGAGAACCATGGAGGTCGGTCCACACAACCAGATTTGCGGTTGTGCAGGCAGGGCCAGCAAAGTTTCGAGCAGTTCCTGGCAATCCGGTTCAAAACGCCTGATTCTGGACCAGTTGCCACGGTTGCCGTCCACTGTGTCGTTGGTTCCCAAGGAGATCACCACACCGTGGGGATTGAAAGATGTCACCGCTTCCAGTTTGGACCAGACATTGGGCCGCCCCGACCGCAACAGAGTGGCACCTCCTACCCCGAAATTTTCCACCTCATATCGAGAACCCAGAAGCTCCCGCATACGAGCAGGATACGATTGAGTATCCTCCTTCACCCGCGCTCCCTGCGTGATACTGTCCCCCAGGCAAGCGATTCTCAATCCGGCACTTCCAGCTGCCCGGGCGCTCAAATCGCCCCACCCGGTCATCCAGGCAAGGATTCCGGAACAAAGGTAGAGAAGGAGGCGACGATTTTTATTTTCTAAAAAATGATATGGCATGGCGGCTGCATATTCTCTGTTTTGCAAAACTAGGAGTAAGAGCATTATGAAATACAACAACCAACTGTCGAGAAAACTCGCCACCCTGCTGATGGGCATGGGAGTCGGCGTATCGGCCTGGGCACAGGATCCACAACCGGAACCACCCGAGGCACGTGTTACCAGCCCCGAGAGCGGGGTGGTTCTGGAGGGACCACGCGATCTGACCATCTTCGCCGAGGTGGATCGGGCCGGACAAACCAGCGTAAGCATGGAATTCGTAGGGGATGGGGAATCTCTGGGAACGGTGGACGAACCCTTGAACCTGATTCCCCCTCAATTGCTGACACCCGAAACTCCCATCGGACCCTTCCGTTTCAATTGGGAAAACCTGCGGGGAGGAAGCCACACCGTCCAAGTCACCGCACGCGATGAAAACGGAACCGAATCTGTGTCCGAACTCGTGAACTTCACCATCGTGGAAAGCATCCCGGTCAATGTCGTGACCGTGTCCGCCACAGATCCGGAAGCCAGCGAACCCAAGGAAGGAGATCCCTTGATCGATACAGCCGAATTCACCATCACGCGCACCGGATCGGTGGATCATGATCTGGACGTCTATTTCCGAACCGAAGGAGCCGCCATAGCGGGGGTGGACTATTTGCCCATGTCCAATGTGGTCACCATTCCGGCGGGAGAACGATCCACGGTGGTCATCCTTGAGCCCCTGGACGATCAGGATCCCGAGGGAGATGAATCTGTGCTGGTCATTCTGGAACCTTCAATCTGTGCGGATATCTTTCCGATGCCGCCGGATTGTTATGAAGTGGGCCGCTTGAGCGTTGCCGAAGCAGTGATCCGCGACGGTGAAAATCCCATTCCCAACAATCCCCCAAGAATCTCCATGGTGTCACCATTACCTGGTGAAACGTTTCTCAATCCCGCCAGTGTCTGGTTGATCGCCAAGGCCGAAGATGCGGATGGCAATGTTGAACGCGTGGAGTTCTTTGAGGGAACCGAACTGATTGCCGCCGGCAACTTCGAACAACCCAACCTGTACAAACAATATTGGCAAAACCTCGGCCCCGGTCGCTATGAAATTGTGGCCCGGGCTTATGACAACGAAGGAGCCTATGCGGATTCACAACCTCATGTGTTCCACGTGCTGTCCAAAGAAGAACCATCCATCGTCTCCGTGCACGCTGAAGATGCGGAAGCCACAGAACCCACCCTGTTGGCCAACGTAGACGTCGATACTGACGTGGAAGGCAACGAAGATGACAACAAAACCGACAACCCCGGAAACAACGGAAATGGCAACAGCAACGGACAAGGCAATGCCAATCGTCCGGAAAACAAAGCACCTCAAAACAAGGTGAAGCCAAGATCCCTCCCCCTCGCCGAAGCGGCAGAGGGTGGTGATCCCGGATTCTTCGTCATCAGTCGTGAAGGTCCAACCGACCACGCGATCGAAGTGGCCTACCGCTTGAACGGCCGCGCTCAGAACGGCAAGGATTACGCCGAACTGGAACATTCCGTCCTCATGGACGAGGGCGTCGCCAGTGTCCGGGTGGAGATCAAACCTCTGGCCGACCGCCTCCTGGAAGGTTCTGAAAATGTCATCCTGACCCTGGTCCCCCGGGAATGCGAACTGAACCGTGATGACGCCCACAAATGCTACGCTCTGGGTGAAGCCCATCAGGCGGAAGTCACCATTCTGGACGGCACCGGCGATGATGGCGAAACCTTACCTACCACGTTGGCCATTCAATCACCACGAAACGGTTCCGTATTCCCTGCCAACCACAAGATCAATGTCGTGGTCAAAGTGAACGAACACAAAAACGATGTCGACTCGGTTGTCCTGTTTTCGGGTGATGAGGCCGTGGCCAAACTGGAACGAAACGGTCGTGGCAAAAGCCCCATCTGGTCCACCAAACTCAGCACCCTGAGCGCCGGCCGTCATAACCTGACCGCCGTCGCAACCAACGCTGATGGACAAAGCGCTCGCTCGGAAACCATCAACGTTTCCGTTCAGGGCGCCACTCGTGCACCTCGTGTCGAGGTCTTCGCAGCTGATCCGATTGCATCGGAAGGCTTCCGAAACAAAGACCGCGACGACAATGATCGCCCTGACAAGATCAACACCGCCACCTGGATGATCCGCCGATCCGGCAACAAGGATGTGGCATTGAATGTGGGCTATCGAGTGTCCGGAACCGCTACCAGCGGGGACGACTACGCCCCATTGTCCGGAACCATCCAAATCCCTGCAGGGGTCAACAACGTCCGTCTGCAACTCGTCCCCAAAGACGATAATATGCCGGAACCAACCGAATCCGTGGTCCTGGAACTGCTCCCGGCTGTCTGCATTGCCATCTTCCCCCCACCCGCCGACTGCTATCAACTGGGGCAAAACATCACGGCCAAAGTGGAAATCCGCGATAACGACCAGGACGACAACCCTGCTCCCGTGGTGAAGATCGAATCTCCCGACAACGGAGACGCCTTCAAAGCACCCGCCGAAATCCATATTGAGGTGGAAGCCAAGGACGAAAACGGATGGACCTCACAGGCAGCCTTCTTCGCCAATGGCAGAAAGATCGGCGAACAGTTCATCACCTTCATCCGTCCTCCGGACGATGGCGAAGAACAGCATTACGCCATGGTCTGGTCAGATGTGCCCGTGGGCAAATATGAACTGCACGCCGAAGTCACCGATGACGAAGGCAAAATCGGACGCTCCCGCCCGGTAATCATCCAGGTCCGCAACAAATCGGATAGTGACGATGATGAGGACAACAATGGCAACGGGAATGGAAATGGAAATGGAAATGGGAACGGGAACGGGAACGATGGCAATACCAACGGCCTGACGCTCGTCCAAGTCAAGACCGATGACGGCAAAGCCTATGAAACAGGAGCCGGCGAAGATCCAAATCCAGGTTCCTTCCTCATCTGGCGTCAGGGTGATCTTTCCACCGCTCTGGACGTGCACTATCAAATGCGCGGGGCCGGTGTGAATGGTCAGGACTACGAACAACTCAGCGGCATGGTCACCATCCCTGAGGGCATGAGCGAAGTGATCGTTCCTGTTGTGCCATTGGAAGACGATCTCGTGGAAGGCGTGGAACAGGTCGTCCTTCTCCTTGAAGACATCAAGTGCATCGCCATCTTCCCGCCTTCACCGGATTGTTATCAGGTGGGACGAAAGGATGCCGCACGCTTGAACATCTTCGACAATGACCGGGATCGCAACATCGCGCCGAAGGTGAGCATGATCACCCCGTTCAACAACGAAACATTCCAGGCCCCGGCAAGTATTCAGCTGACAGGCGAAGCCGTGGATTCAGATGGTTGGATCGGAGCCTTTAAGTTCCTGGCCAATGACGAAGTGATCCACGAAGGAACCATCAACTTCATCGTGGCCCCCGACCCGGGCCAAAGTCAGACTTTCGATTTCCTATGGGAAAACGTGGCCCCCGGCAAATATGACCTCGCATTAGAAGTCACTGACAACGACGGAGCGACAAAGGTATCACGCCGGGCCAGGGTCGAAGTCATCGGAGACAATGAAAAACCAGAAGTCACCGTGTTCGCCAAAGATGCTTTCGCATCGGAAACCACCGGTAACGGCAATGGAAACGGCAGCCCCAACGGCAACACCGCCAAGTTCCGCATCCGACGCACCGGAAAAACGGACGCTGAGTTGAAGGTCGCTTACCGAATGGAAGGCACGGCGGAAAACGGAGTGGACTATACCCTCCTGGAAGGTTCCGTTGTAATCGAAGCCAGGAAACGCTGGGCCACTTTGGAACTGGCTCCCATCATGGATGACGTGGAGGAACGCCTCGAAACAGCCATCCTGATCCTGGAACCGGTCGACACCTACAACATCGGCCGCGCCGGCGCCGCCACGGTGGTGATCAGTGACAACAATCCCGGACGCAAAGGCGTGTCGATTCTGGATGACGGAAGCATTCACCTGCGTCTGCCTGCGGTTCCCGGCGAAGGTTACGTCATGGAAGTCTCTGACAACCTGGAGGATTGGGAAGTCATTGGCACCGGTGTCAGCGAGGAAGACGCTCTGGACGTCGTCGCAGACAAACCCGGACAACGCAAAGGCCAGTACTATCGAGTCCGCAAGGCTCCCGAAGGTTTGCCCAACGAGGAATAAGAATTTCTCCCTCAGTCCATAAAAACCAAAGCCAAGCCAAATGCCGGCGGGAACCTTTCCCGCCGGCATTTTTGCCAAGAAGAAGGTAGAGCGTGGCGTCTCGGCGCGCAACCCTCATGACCCCCATTCCCTGCTTATCACCTCCCAAAGGAAAACCCCTTGGCACCCCAAAACCCTACATCCGCATAGCTGCGCTAGCGGGCGGACCGGGACGGTCCGATCTACCTGACCGGGATCCCGACTTGTCCGGAATCTACCTCGTCATTCAAAAATTGCGCATCTGTAACGCTACCTCCATCCTCTTGCCACAAAGAATTGCGAAATTTGGTGGACAAAGATTCGCGCATAGACCATATAAGTCACCGCGTGCCCGACGGATGCATTGACAATGAAACTGCCCCAACCTTTATCAGGACTCATCCCGAACCAAACGGAACCCTTCCGTTTCTGAATGCATGAAGCTTTCAACCCCATTGTTTCAATCCATTGAAGCGGAGTGTTACCATTGCACGCTGGCACAATTAGCAGCCGATCTTGAGCAAGCCCAACGACTCCGTTTCGAGGTTTTCAATCTGGAACTCAACGAGGGATTGGAGACGGCCTACGCCACCGGACGCGATGAGGATCCTCACGACGCGGTCTGTGATCATCTGATCGTTCGACACAAGGAGACAAATCAAGTCATCGGCACCTACCGCCTACAATCGGGCCGGTCCGCCGCCGAAAATCTAGGCTATTACAGCGAGCAGGAATTCGACTTTTCCCCCTACGAATCCATTCGTGATCAGGCCCTCGAACTGGGAAGAGCCTGCGTGCACAGATCGCATCGCAACCTGGCAAGCCTTAGCCTCTTATGGAAGGGCATAGCTTGTTATGCGCGTCAGCATGGTCTTCGTTACCTGATCGGATGCAGCTCGCTCACTTCACAGGACCCGGCGGAAGGAATGGAAGTCTACCGCATGTTGAAGGAGCGATTTCACGTCAACACCGACTTCATGACCCACCCGCATCCTGAGTTCGCCTGTTTTTCCGAAGAAACGCTTTCCAAGAAACCAGATGTCCCCAAACTCCTGCGAGCCTATTTGACCGTCGGAGCACGCATTTGTGGTCCTCCTGCGCTGGATCGCTCCTTCGGGACCATTGATTTCCTGACGTTGCTGGATTTGCAGGATCTTTCGGCGCGCAACCTGAAGCGTTATTTCTAGTTGTCACTTGAAGGCGCTTCACGCTTACTCAGGAAGTGCGAGAGGGTTCGAATCATACCACCAACATTGTGACCGGTTTGGTCGTGGCTGTTTTCCTGTGGGGAGGCAACAACGTCGCGACCAAGTACCTGGTAGACCGGTGGCCTCCGGTCTGGACCAGCTGCACACGTTTCCTTATTTCAGGAGCGCTTCTGCTTTTTCTTGCCCGTTACACCAAGTGGTTTGGGGTTTATAAACCCGTCAGTCCGGATGTGAACAAAGCCCTGTGGTGGAAGGGGAGCCTGAGCTTCACCGCTTACATTCTAAGCTTCATCTGGGCGCTTCGATTCAGCACGGCAGCCAACATGGGCCTGCTGTTCGCCACGTCTCCGGTGTGGGCTTTGTTGTGGGAGATCAAACAGGTGGAACGACTGGAACTGATCAAACGCTTTGCCGCAGCCATCCTCACTCTGTTCGGTGTCGCCATCCTTTTTCAATCCACTTCAACGGATCAAAGCACCAACTGGATTGGCAACGGGCTCGGACTGTTGGCGTCCATTCTGTGGACCGTATACAGCCGGGTCTGTCGGAGCTTTGCTAATCAGCTGTCCAGCGCCCAGATCAACGGACACAACTTCGTGCGAACCTTTGTCTGGCTGCTCCCCTTTGCCATATATGATCAATGCACGCAGGTAATCCCCATGGAGATCAAGCTGTGGTCCACACAAATCTATTCCATCATCGCCGCAGGTGTCTTTGCCTTTGCCCTGTGGACCAACGCGCTCAAACAATGGCCCACCAGTCGCGTCATGCTCTTTGTCAATCTGATCCCATTGACCACGGTATTGTGCGGCTGGATTTTTCTGAATGAAACCGTGAACGCCCCCTTCTGGTGGGCCATGCTTTTTGTCATGGCAGGGGTGGTTTTGGGCTTGGCGGATCTGCGACGCATCAAGCGTTTCTGGGTTTCAACTTGAGAGGGATGGCGATGTCAGGCAGAGTGGTGCTGGAGCGCAAAACAGGTCGAATCAAAGTCATGGATACCCACCAAGAAACCCAGTCCATCCGGTTTAAAATCACTCAGAAAATGCAGCAGGCGGGCATTGCAAACTCTCGTATCGAAGCGTTTCTTGCTTCGGTCACGCAGGTGGCTTCAGGTGATTCGGGCCTGATTGGCGAACAGGATATCGAACCAGCAGGAGACCTCATCCGCTTGGAAGATCTGGAATCCAATGAAACCGAAGATGCAACTCTGCTCAATCAATTGGCATGCATCAAACTCAACGGAGGTCTGGGAACAGGCATGGGACTGGATCAGGCAAAATCGTTGATGCCGGTCAAAGGTGAGGACACGTTCCTGGATTTTATCGCACGTCAGGCTCTCTACCTCAGGGAAAAATCCGGATCCGATCGACCAGCATTTTACCTGATGAACAGTTTCAGCACTCAAGACGACACGCTGAATTACCTTGAAAAGTTTCCTTCCCTAACCAACGGAGATGACCGGATCGATTTTCTCCAGGGAAAAGTCCCCAAACTGGATGCTCAAACATTGGAACCTGTTCAATACGATCCAAATCCGGAATTGGAATGGTGCCCTCCGGGACATGGGGATTTATACGCATCCCTGCAGGCGGAAAACCTGTTGGATTCCCTCCTGGACCGTGGGATCATCTATGCCTTCATCTCAAACTCGGACAATCTGGGAGCGACCATTCATCAGGGCTTGTTGAAGTATTTCGCTGAATCGGGGAATGCTTTCATGATGGAAGTGGCCCGACGCACACCTTCCGACAAGAAAGGCGGCCACCTGGCCAAACGCATGGCTGACGGACGCCTCATACTTCGAGAATCAGCCCAATGCCCCAAGGAAGACATTCCATCTTTCCAGGACACCGACAGACATCGCTACTTCAATACCAATAACCTTTGGATCCGATTGGATTTGCTGAAGCAGACCTTGGAAAAACAGCAGGGAGTCTTTCCGCTGCCGTTGATCCGGAACAGCAAAACAGTCGACCCTAAAGATCCCGGATCTCAAAAGGTCCTCCAACTGGAGTCCGCTATGGGCGCGGCCATCGCTTGTTTTGACCAGACATGCGCCATTGAGGTCGATCGAAAACGCTTTTCCCCCGTTAAAACGACATCAGATTTGTTAAACCTGCGATCCGATGCCTATGCCATCACCCAAGATCATCGTTTGGTGCTGAGTGAAGAACGCTCCGGCATCCCACCTCTGGTTCAATTGGATACAGATTACTTCAAGACCATTGATGCCTTCGATCAGCGTTTTCGCAATGCGGTTCCTTCTCTAGTTGATTGCGATGCCTTGACCATAAAAGGTCCGGTGACATTTGATGAAGGTGTGATCCTTCGAGGCAAGACACGATTTGAAAACCATTCCGGCAAAGAACAATTAGTGGCTACCGGAATATACGAGAACACTGAAAAGATCTGGGAGTGACCAGGGCACATTCATTCGATCCGGAATCACCTTTCCAAAAAGCGAACGGGCCGCTTTCAAGCGTTGCACTTGAAGCGACCCGTTCTATCGGTGAAACCAACTAAACCAACTAAACCAATCATCCCTGATTGAAAAACCCGCAACAAGGGTAGTTCAGAACCGTCATCTGTCAATAAAGAAGCGGGAAAAAAATAAAGAAAATTGGACAGATTTCCAAAATGTCGCGTTTTCATTACTGATGTCGCATTTTGGTTACTGCTTTTTAAACTATTTTGCCCTGTGCATGTTAGGAAATGTTCATCTTCGAGCACCTGCCGCAAAACATGGCGTTATGCGTATTTAGTCATAGATGAATTACTATAGCTATTTTCATGATGTAATAACAACGAAATCAAGGCATGGTCTCAGCCCATTTCATCGCCATGGAGGCGAAGCCAAGAAAGAAAAAGAAGCCTGCGATATCGGTGATGGTGGTGACAAAGATGCTGGACGCCAAAGCAGGATCAACCTTGAAGAACTTGAGTGTGAAGGGGATCAGGACGCCGGCCAAACCCGCCATCAACTGAGTCAATGCCATGGCCAGGAAAGCAACGACACCAAGGAGGATACTTCCTTTCCAAAGAAAACCCGCAAGCCCCACCACCAATCCGATGGCAAGGCCGTTGGCAAATCCAAGCGCCAGCTCTTTCCATAGGGCACGATAGCCATCCCCTTTATTGAGTTCGCCGAGGGCCATGTCCCGGATGATAACGGTCAGGGTTTGCATCGCCGCATTGCCCCCCTGCCCTGCCACCACCGGCAAAAACACGGCAAGAGCCGTCCAACTCGCTATGGTGGACTCAAACAATCCAACCACCGATGCCGCGGCAAAAGCGGTCAGGAGATTGACGTATAACCAGGGCAAGCGCTTGGGTAATGATTTGCGCCATGGGGTCAATGCCCGCTCCTCACCGGACAAACCCACCATCAACTGCATGTCCTCGGTGGCTTCTTCGCGGGCAATTTCCAACACGTCGCTGGCCTTGACCACCCCGACCACACGGTCGTTTTCATCCAGTACAGGAAGCCCCAGATAGTGGTAATGCGCAAATTGGCGCGAGATTTCTTCCTGATCATCAGTCACTCGAACTGATGCAACATTGGGGCGCATGACTTCGGAAACCTTGCGCTGAGGCGAACTGAATACCAGATCACGAAAACTGACGATGCCTATCAGACGTTGTTGGGGATCCACGACATAAAGGTAGGAAATGTCCTCGGTTTGAAACCGGGCATCGCCCCGCAAGTTGGCCTGACAAGATTCAACCGATTCATCCTGATCCAAAGTGATGAACCGATCACTCATGATTCCGCCCGCGGTGTCCTCTCCATACTGGAGGAGCGCATGGACAGGAATGGAGACGTCATCAGGCAGCGCTTCGAGCACTTGTTGTTGAATGTCTTCGTCCAACTCGGCCATCAAATCGGTGGCGTCGTTGTGCTCCAGTTTTCGGAAGAGTTTAACCAGTTCTGATTCTGAAAACAGGACGATGAGCTCGGATCTGAAGTCTTCTTCCAGTTCAGTGAGCACCTCACCGGAAATGGAAAAAGGAAATTGACGGAGGATCTCCGCAGCCTGCTCAAACGGCATGCGTTGAATGCGATCAGCTATATCGGCAGGATGAAGCTGTTGGAAATCCTGAGTGTAAAGGGTAGCAAGGTTATCCGTCATAACAATTAAGAATGCGTGAATGCTGAAATCCGTTCCAATCAAGCACGTGATTCCTATGAAGTTTAAACCATCCGCCACTGTCGAGCATAAACATTCAGGGAAGGTAGAATCGGGCGACTGCGGCTCGTCGGGAATCTACCTGCAGCCTAAGCCGGGTAGAATCCCGCGACTGCGGGATCCCTGGCGCGTCCCTTATGGTATTCGAAATGCCATCACTCTCCGTTTTGGGAAGCCTGTGGTTTTCTATAACCTCTATTCGTTGCGAAGGCGCACGGAGGTCTTGGGGTTCAAATACGTCAGGGGTTTCCTTTGATTGGCATTTTTGCTCAGGGATGCCACAAGGTGCGGACCGGGACGGTCCGATCTACCTGTTAAAAAAAACCGGTTGGAGAACTTGCGTTCACCAACCGGTTTGAAAGATGTTCTGGATCAGAGGATCAAGCCTTGGCGGCTTCGTAGTTCTGATTGGCGGCGTCCCAGTTAACGACGTTCCACCAGGCCTTGAGGTAATCAGGGCGGCGGTTCTGGTAACGCAGATAATAGGCGTGTTCCCAGACATCACAACCGATCACAATTTTTCCGGATCCGTCCATGACCGGGTTGTCCTGATTCGGTGTGGAAACCACTTCGAGCGCGCCCGAGTTGTTCACAATCAACCAGGCCCAGCCACTACCAAAACGGGTGGCACCGGCAGCTTCAAATTTCTCTTTGAACGCATCGAAGCTTCCGAAGGTGGAAGTGATGGCTTCGCCAAGAGCGCCGGTTGGCTCGCCACCTCCGTTCGGTCCCATGATGGACCAGAACAAGGAATGATTGGCGTGTCCGCCACCGTTGTTGCGAACCGCGCCACGGATGTTTTCCGGAACGGCATCCAGGTTGGCAACCAGGTCCCAAATGTCTTTGGAAGCAAGTGCGTCCTGACCTTCCAAAGCACCATTCAGCTTGGTGATGTAGGTGTTATGATGTTTACCATGATGGATTTCCATGGTCTGAGCGTCGACATGCGGTTCGAGCGCATCGGCGGCGTAAGGCAGATTCGGTAATTCGTAAGCCATAATATTCTTATTTTTTCGTCCTGAGTTTATCCAACCGGCGGCGTTTGGTCCAAGCCCCCGACGGAACCAGAACATAACAACCGATCAGGGCAAAAACAAGTGAAGATCATTTCCCCGGCCTGACGGCAGGTACTTTCCAGTTTTTATGCCAGGTCAGGTTCCAGAGGTTTTCCAATCGAACCAGTTCCACATGATTGTCTGCAAAGGCGGCATTGATGGCGCCCGGAAGCGTGTTTTTGGGATCAAAATTGGTGACCGCCGCCGATCGGTCGGATGCATGCCGTGGGATGGAAAACCGAGCCATGGGCCCCTGGAACTTGTCACCGTCAAAAAGGTTCCGAGCCGGTAAGCTGGTTTCCACAGGCCAGGCATCCACCCAGACGGAATCGGCAAAATAGGGTGTGGTGGAAGGATTGCGGATATCCGTTTCGACTTTGAACATGTTTTTGTCATTGCCATAAGGACTTTTGGTGTAGAAATAACCGTTCAAGGCATAGCTCCCCTGCCACTTGTTGGTGCCGCCGCCGTCCACCAACCAGGCGCGATTAATGGTTCCATGACTGGCGCTGTCCTTACGCAGGGCAACCTCGTTCCGTTCGGGAGCAGTGGGGCAGAATCTCACATCCTTGATCGCAGCATATTTATCCTGCAACTGCGCCAACCACAAATAAGGCCACGATTCATAGTGCACCGGTTTGCCTGTATCACTGATATACATGTAATTCGACAAACTGATCTGCTTCAGATTGCCGACACACTTGATGGCCTGCGCCTTGGCTTTGGCCTTGGACAAGGCTGGCAGCAACATGCCAGCCAGAATGGCAATAATGGCAATCACCACCAACAGCTCGATGAGGGTGAAACCTGTGACATGAGATTTGACGCGTTTGTTGAGCAGGACTGTTGTCATAGATATTTAACCTGGAATTTGTATGTGCTTGTTTGTGAGATTTGCAAGACGATTTGAAGGGAGCGCCGAAAACAGAGCCCGTTCAATCATAAAGGCACCGACAATCCCTCAGCTCTAGCCAAATCCTGTTGATTGCGGTCAAAAGTCAAAAAACAAGAAGCTCCAAATTGTAAGGCCGATGCCACATGCAGAATATCAAAACTTCGATACCCCTTCGCCACTGTATGAGTTTGTGAAAGGTTCTTGGCCAAGTTCACTACTTGGGAAAGATTGCATGCCTGAACCATCATCAGTCCATTCTGACGGTCTTGCTCAAACTGAGCCCAATATTGCTCGGCACCACCTGACGGAAGCAATCTTCTAAATTCAGCCAGCCTCAAGGCATTACATAATTCGAATTCATTTAAGGATGAAAGTGTGAGAGCCTGCTCTTGCTTGTGCAACCAATCCAATGCAACTGGTGTATGGACATCCGTCCCATAAATGGCGAACAAAAAACTGGTATCAACACATATCACCATTTACTGCTGGATTCATGAATTAAATCTGCCGACTCCTTGACGGAAAGTATGCGTTCAGAAGTACGGTCGCGTGTTACGGCTGCACTCTTTGACCAGTCGACCTTTCCTGGGGCAGGGTTTGTTTCGGGCACCAATCGGGCAACAGGCTTGCCTCTTTGAGTGATCAAGATTTCTTCGCCAGAAGACAACCAACTCAGCAGACGAGTGTAATGATTGCGCAATTCTCTAACCGATGCTGTCCTCATTGTGCTACTATTTTGTAGCACAATCGCTCCACTGTCAATGATCAGTTGACGCAACCCAAACACGCCGGAATTGACAGATCAAGGTTCTAGCAGAGAAGCTAAGCACGTCGTCCGGCAAGATAACACAGGGAATCATTCGATAGGAAAACATGGGATTAGATCAGATCACGGAACCTTTTTTAGCCAAATCGGCGGGATGGGAGGCAATGAAATCGGCGCGCCAATATCTCAAGTCGGGAGCGGTCCTGGCGGCGGAATGGAAAGCGCCCAGAGCAAGTGGATTGATCCAGGCTGGTTCGTTGCAATATCAGGCGGGCCTGGTGTTTGACTCTGAATTCGACATCGAAAACCTGTGCACTTGTCGTGAGTCCAGGCAATACGGCACCTTGTGCGCTCATTCGGTTGCTATCGCGCTGGCTACCCTGCATCCAGACGCCATTCGTTCCAAAGACACAACAGTCCCCCAGAAGCCATCTGCTCCATCCGGGCAAAGTTCCACCGAAGAACAGCAAGCGCCGGATCCCTGGTTCAAATACGATCCCACATCCAAAACCCATCTCTCGTTGCGATTTGTCCTCGCGCCAAACAGTGTTCGACAAATGCAACCGCAAGCAGTCGCGGTCATGCTGGAAGGTTCGACGGACGGTTCCTTCAAACCACTGAACACTTTTCCACCCAACCGGGCCTATAACCTCACCGAGTCGGATCGGCATTTATTGAAGCTGCTGGAGGATCAGGCAGACGGGAAACCGGTGCCCATGATCCAAATGAAAACTGAGGCGTTCTGCGATTTTCTGAATCTGCTGCAAGGATCGGATCAAATAATGCTCGGACGATCGGAACACATCAAAGTGTCCAATCAAGCCTGGATCCCCCCTATGGAAATCAAGCTCACGGATGAAGGCAGCCTCTCCATCACCTGTGATGGCTCATCCATGCCGCAGGGTTTGTTCATGGGGCAACCGGGCTATGTCTGGGCGGAGAATCACTTTCAACCCATGGGCCTCCCCTCGCCTCTGATGCCGGCTTTCCAGGCTCCGATGACGATTCCCCGCATGCAGGTTCCGTTCATCCTGCATCAACTCGATCTACTACCGGATTCAGAACGGATCCACACACATTTTTCACTGAACGATTTCAAGATTGTTTCAGAAGATCCCGGGATCCAACTCTTCATGGAAGGTGGACTGGCACGCCTCGATGCCAGGTTGAAAGCAGCCTATGGCGATCAGGTCTTCCCACTTTCGCTGCAAACCTCGCCCACCGATTTCTGCGCCCCCGATCCTGCCGATCTCATGCGTTACATCCTGCGCAACCCAGGCGCCGAACAATCGGCCTTGGATGAATTGAAGCGAGCCGGGTTCGTCTCCGATGCCAAGGGAGAACGCTGGCGCTTGAGCGGACAGGATGCGGTGCTGAGCTTTATCGCCGGTTCCTATCAACGTCTGCAAAAGGATTGGAAGGTCACCTTGGAAGAACGACTGGACTGGAGCTTTCAACGCAACATCGAAACCGTCCAACCCGAAGTACGGGTGCATGCGTCCTCGGGCGATTGGTTCGACTTCAAAGTGGACTATCAGACTTCGGGAGGAGGGGCCTTGCCGCAGGATGAAATCCAACGACTCCTTCGTTCCGGTAAATCTTATCGAAAAAATCCGAATGGAAAATTCCTGATGCTGGATACCGAAGCATTGCAGGAATTCAACGAAGTGCTTGTTGATTGCAATCCGCAACAACACCACGGAGAATACCGCGTACGCAAATCGCAATCGGCATTTCTGGAACAAACCGTCCAGGAAAATCGTTGGAACCTGAAACAAGAAGGTTCCAAAGCGGATTCCGGCCCCAACGCCGAAAAGAAACTGCTACAGTCCTTCCACCAAACCATGCCGGATCTCGCGAACGTTTTACGGCCCTACCAATGGAAGGGAGTGATATGGATACACCAGATGTTCGAACGAGGTTTTGCTGGAATCCTCGCGGATGAAATGGGACTTGGCAAAACACTGCAAGTATTGACCTGGATGCAGTGGCGACTCCAGAAGCAAACGGAATCCGGCAGTGCCCATCAAAAAAATCACGCACCATTCCTGGTCATCTGCCCCTCCAGCCTTGTCTTTAACTGGGCAGAAGAGGCCAAACGCTGGACTCCAAACTTGCGGGCACTGACCCTGGAAGGCTCCCAACGAGCCAAACGATTTTCACAGATACTCGAACATGACCTGATCATCACAAGCTACGCCCTCATTCGTCGCGATCTGGAAGTTTACCAAAAGATAACATTCGACGCCGTGGTATTGGACGAAGCCCAACACATCAAAAACCGAGCCACTCAAAACGCCCAATCCGTCAAAGCCATCCGGGCGAATCATCGATTGGTCCTGACGGGAACACCCATGGAAAACTCTGTTCTGGATCTGTGGTCCATCTTTGATTTCCTCATGCCGGGTTATTTGGGATCCGCCAGGGATTTTAAAGAACGATACGAAGTACCCGTCGCCCAGCAATCGGCACAGCCCGTCCTGTCCAGACTCAAACGTCGTGTCGGACCCTTCCTCCTGCGACGCACCAAGAAAGAAGTCCGCCCGGACCTCCCGGATCGAATAGACCAAGTCGCCTACTGCGATCTGACCGGCGAACAACGCGCCCTTTACCAACAAATCATGGAAGGCGGGCGCGCCAAACTCCTCGAAATCGCCGGACAAAAACAACCTTCGGGACAGGCACGCATGATGGTCTTGAGCGCCATCCTGCGCATGCGCCAAATCTGCTGTGATGCACGACTGCTCGATCTGGACCCGGACAAACTGAAAAAACCATCTTCCAAACTCGAACTGTTCGGCGAGTTACTGGATGAAGCCATTGACGGTGGTCATCGCATATTGGTGTTCAGCCAATTCGTCAAAATGCTGAGCATCCTCCGGGAAAAACTGGAAGAAAACGAAGTGGAATACTGCTATCTCGACGGAGGCACGGCAAAACGAGGGCAAGTGGTCCAACGATTCCAGAACTCAACCATTCCGGTATTCCTGATCAGCTTGAAAGCAGGCGGCACCGGTTTGAACCTGACCGGCGCCGACACCGTCATTCACTTCGACCCCTGGTGGAATCCAGCAGTAGAAGCACAAGCCACGGCGCGTGCGCACCGGATCGGCCAAACCCAGACCGTCACCAGCTACAAACTCATTGCCAGGGACACCATCGAAGAAAAAATCCTCCACCTCCAACAACGCAAACAAGCCCAACTCGACGCCATGCTGGAAACCGGCAATATCGAAAACATGGACGGCCTGAGTTGGGAAGACATCGAATCACTGTTTGAATGATTCAGAACTCCTTCATCACGTCCAACACTGCTTTTACCTTGGAAACTTCGTGGGTTCGGATCAGGTCTGTTTTACCCAGCAGGGCCAGGACGGCAAAGAAGGATTCGGCGGTGCGGACTTCTTCTCCGAAGTATTCGAAGGCATGAGGTAGTGCGTGGCAAACGGGCCAGCCCAGTTTTCGGAGGCGGAAGGTGTTCAGGAACATTTCCATTTGATACTTCACCCTGGTGGCGCTGTCCTTGAGGTTGGTGTAATAGAATCCCAGGCCGGGATCGATCAAGATTTTGCGCATCCCCAGGTGATGTGCACGCTGGATTTCGGTTTCAAACCATTTGCACATGGCGTCGATCGGATCTTCATCAAACCGGAGATCGCGAACATTTCGAACATCGTCACCCTGAACATGGCAGATGATGACGGCCGCCTGATACTTTGCACACAGTTCGTAAATACGTTCGGCATGTGCGTGGCCTGTAAAATTGATCACTTCCACCCCGGCTTTCAAGGCACATTCCGCAAGTTCTGCATCATAAGTCTCCAGGGACACGACTCCGTTTTCAGCAAGCACGGTTTCTACGATGGGTCGCAATTGTTGCCATTGTTCTTTGGGGGAAACAACCTTGGCGTGCTCCAAAGTGGATTCCGCGCCAATATCGATCAGGTCGGCCCCTTGTGCCATCAAGGTTCGGGCACGTCGAACGGCTTGATCGGTACTCAAGCAAACACTCTCCCGATACCAAGAATCCGCAGACAAATTGACCACGCCCATGACCGCCGGTGTGCGAGGAAAGTGAGGAAGGTTTTTCCCGAGCTGGAACTCTGTCACTTCAGCATCCAGAGCGTCGCGATGCTGGTGAGCGAGCTTGGATAAATATTCGAGTGTCAGCATGGTTGTGTCATTTCAAAAATCCCCTTCAGTCAAACATCACCAATCCACTGCCGCGGACATTTTGGTGCCGAATTTGTTGTGATAAAAGACCTGTTTGTGGGCGCGTCCGTATTCGTGGACCAGTTTGGTGATTTTGACGTCGAAACAGCAATATTCGGCAATTTTGAGGAATTCTTTCTGTTTGAACCATTCGATGGCCTGCAAACCTTCCGCGGTTTTCTCACTGCCCAGGGTGGCGGTTGCCACAGCGTCCAGTGAGATGCGATGGTTGAGAATTTTCTGCAGATCGATCATCAGGTCCAAGCTCGGTGCCTGGGACAAATCCAGGATGGTGTAACCGTGCAGGACCTCGTAATCAAATCGCAAATGATTGAATCCGATCACCAAATCGGCCTTCATGATTTCATCGATCAACTCGTTGACACGGCTTTCCTCGTAGATCTCATAAGTACCGCGTGCGGTACTGTAGGTCACCCCCACGCTCATCCCCATGTCGCGGATTTTGTCCCAGCCCCCGACCTCGGCGGCGGACTTTTGGGTTTCCAGATCAAAGTATATGATATTCTTTTCGGCCATGTTGTTCCGGGAAATTTGACTTGCTGATCCCCCGGAGGTGCGTCAGGTTATGCCCGATGTTCCTGAAGCCTGTTCGCGTCAACATCGCGTGGAGGCTTCATGAAGGATCAACTATTTAGGACAACGTTAACAAACAGAGGATTCATCGAACAACCATGAAAAAAATTGTATTCGCATTGGCACTGTCACTCATCACCCTGACCGGCTTGGCTCAGGGTGCACTTCCAAAAACCAAGGCTCCCGAAGGTGCTCATTCCTATATTATCAGCCCTGCTGATGGTGAGACGGTTGGCACGTCTGTCAAGGTTCAGTTCGGTCTGACCGGCATGGGCGTTGCCCCGGCAGGAGTGAAGTTGCCCAACACAGGCCACCATCATCTCCTGATCGATTTGGAAGAAAAAGTGGACATGAACATACCATTGCCTGCTACTGACCAAATCAAACACTTTGGCGGCGGCCAAACAGAAACGGTCATCAAACTCAGCCCGGGTAAACACACCCTGCAGATCATTCTCGGCGACCACCTGCATATTCCACACGACAAACCGGTGATCTCCAAAAAAATCACCATTTACGTGGCCGAATAACACTTTGACTGAAATTAGAAAATTCACCAAAAGGACGCCTTCACAAGGCGTCCTTTTTCTTTTAGTCTCCGCCCCATGAACATGGATTTAGGAGAGATCAGAAATGCATCAGGTGAGCGTCTTGACCACACACTTCACCCGGGCTCGGAAGACTGCCGCCAAGTGGTTGTTATCGGTCACGGCGTGACCGGCAACAAGGATCGGCCGCTCGTCATTGCGCTCGCTGAGACTTTGGCGGCCAACGGCATCCATGCACTTCGGTTTTCATTTTCGGGCAATGGCAATTCGGAGGGGCGTTTTGTGGATTCCTGCGTTTCCAAAGAAGTGGAAGATCTGGGGAGCGTGTTGGACGCGTTGGAAGATTGTGATATAGCCTATGCCGGTCATAGCATGGGCGCAGCCGTCGGGGTATTGAAAGCCTCCAAAGACAAGCGCATTCAAAAACTGATTTCACTCGCCGGCATGGTGCACACCAAAGCGTTTGCCGAGCGTGAATTTGGGGAAGAAACTCCTGACGAAGGTCTCATGTGGGAGAAACCGGAATGCCCCCTCTCTTCGACTTACATGAATGGTATGGCAGCGATTGGTTCAGTCCAAAACCTGGCTGCATCCATTCAAGTGCCGTGGCTGTTGGTTCATGGAACGGAAGATGATGTGGTCCCTCTACAGGATTCTTTGGACATTCAAGCCAATCAGAAGGTTGAGCTGTTCCAGATAGAAGGAGCCGATCACGTCTTTGAAGGAAATTCCACCCAGCGCATGGCCGAAAAGGTGACACAATGGGTGAAAGGCTGATTCAGTCCCCCTCTGCTCCGACACCTTAATAAGGTTGAAAATCTGCGTGACTCAAGGTGCGAACTGCCATGGATTCCCTCAGCCATGGCACCGGGCTTCCGGGGATATGCACCAGAGGCTGGACACTGGAGGAGGTTTGAACGGACTGGAAAGCTTGTTCCAGTGTTGTCTCCGGAGAAGATACTGGATCGTTTTCCTGGGCCAGATTTCCCATGATGCCCAATGTACTCATCTGGAGTCCTGCATTTCCAATGACTCGAGTGGGGGCTTCCGCTTCAAAATGTTCTCCATAATGCCAGCCTACCCAAAGGAGAGCCATCACCACCCCGCCGTAAGCGGTGGTCAGGATGGGATTCAGCTCCAGGGCATGCGTCCATCGCTTGAACCAAGGTTCCTGAGCCCGCATCTGTTCGGCTTCAAGTTGTGAAATGATTTTGGAGGTAAGCAACTCGGCATGTCCGGGAGGTGGACATTCGAATCGCTTGAGGGCAATCAGTTTTTCGATCCTTGAAGATGCTGGTTGCTGGGGGTCATTCATGGTTTAAAAAATTAATTCAGGTATTCAGACAGATGCGCTTGCAGTTGCTGCCTGGCGTAAAAAAGTCGGGAGCGAACGGTGCCGGTGTTGCAGTCCATTATTTTGCCGATTTCTTCGTGGGACATGCCCTGAATGTCGTGCAGGGTCACCGTCAATCTATGAGTTTCCGACAATTTAAGGAGTGCTTCGTTCAGCTTTTCCTGCAGTTCATTGAGACGCACGTCACGCCTGGGAGTTTTATCCGAAATGAACATGAGGAGATCGGCATCTTTTTCCACCTGCATGTCCATGTCATTCAAACTCATATGGAAGGATCGCCGGTTCCTTTGTTTCAGGAAATTGATCGTGCGATTGACGGCAATACGGTAGACCCACGTGTAGAATGAGGAGTCACCTTTGAACCGTTTCAAGGCTTTGTAGGCCTTGATGAAACTTTCCTGAGTCAGGTCATCGGCATCCTCATGATTCGAGGTCATGTGATAAACCGTGGCATAAACACGCTGCTGATAACGACGAACCAGTTCATCGAAAGCACGCAAGTCGCCCTCTTGCGAGGAGCGCACCAATACGACGTCTTCCACTTCCGACAAAGCATCGGGAACGGCAGGCTGCGGATCGCGGACCGTTGGCTTATCCGCGCAGCGTTGTTTGATCAAAGTTTTCAGAAAGCAATCCTCGTACTAGTAACTCAATTTGGCAATCTGGTGTGAAAGGTAGGCCAAAAGCTGCTCCAAAGCTTGATTCCGGCCGGTGCCTCCAACCACGCTCAAAGCTGTATTTGCTTGACTTACATAATCTTGCATCACCTCATTACTATCTTCCAAGGTCTGGAATCGCTTTAACAATTCCATCAACCATTGCATTTGACCACCATTCCACTGAAAAAGTTTAGATTTAATTTCATTTTTTTCAGCGGCGGGCACTTTTTCGAGTAATTGGAGGACCGGAAGCGTCAATTTACCAGTCGCCAAGTCGGTCCCTAAGGATTTTCCAACCTGGGCTTCATCGCCAAAGATATCCAGGCAATCGTCGTAAATCTGGTAAGCAATCCCCAGAGAAAAGCCATATTCCCGGAGTCCGTTCAACGCCTCCTCCTGGAGCCCTGAAATCAGGCCTCCCAATTCACAGCTCAAAGCGAAAAGTTCCGCCGTTTTGAGTTTCAAAGTGTGGAGGTATTGTTCGCGATCCAGCAAATTCTTCCTAAACCTGAGGGTCTGGATGATTTCCCCCGTACACACATTGCGTGTCGCACGAGCGACCAGGCGGCAGACCTGGGTCGTTGGGAAATCGGAAGCCAATTCCAAAGCGCGGGCAAACAGGCAATCTCCCAGCAAAACGGAAACCTCATTACCGGAACGGGCACACAATGTGGGGCGCCGACGCCGCACGGATGCTTCATCCATGATGTCATCGTGGACGAGAGTTGCCAGGTGAACCATTTCCACAATCACAGCAGCTTTGACCAACGAAGCATCAAATCCTTCAGCCGCGTTGCCCGCGCATCCTACCAGGGATGGGCGCAGTTGCTTTCCCTGGTTGGTAAGGGCGTATTCAGCGTAAGAGGCAATCTCGGGTTCAAATGCCGAAACCTGCTCGCGGAGTTGATCTCCAACGGCACGCAAAAAGGGTTCCATAGGCCTCAGGAATGTCTGCCAATCGGCTCCCGAGGCCTTCAAAATGGCCACATCTTTTTCAGCGGCAACCGGATTGACTCCTGACACCAACATTAGGACCTCACTTTAAGCCCTGGCAGAAACCAAGTCAAACCGTTAAGAATGAAATGCTGACCGTCAACTGCCATTATTCGCAGTGGCTGAACCCGGCATCATTCTCTCAATGCTCAGACTGTTGAAGGTGGCGGCCAGGGCAATGTCACTCGGAAACAGCCCGTTTCAAGGCTTCTCTGAGCTGTTCGATCTGCACCGGTTTTAACAGAAAATCATTCATTCCCACTTCGGCAGCCTTGGCTTTTTCATGAGACGACGCCCCTGCCGTCAAAGCAATGACATAGGGACGTTTCCCGTCACGGTCACGACGATCCACGAGGTGTTTGGTTGTTTCAAAACCATCCATTCCAGGCATGTGCAAATCCATCAAAACAGCATCGAAGTGCTGTTGCGCATAAGCATCGAGTGCCTCATTGCCATCATGAACAATCACGCATTCGCAACCCAACTTCGCAAGGTAAAGCCGGGCAAGCTTGCAGTTGATAGGATGATCTTCCGCCACCAGCACTTTGAGTCCCATCAGGGGATCCTCAGAAAGTTTAGGAGACAACGACTTGGGCGCTTTGACGGACGATTGAGCGGACACGTTCAATTTACCTGCCTGCCGGATAAGTTGTTCAAAGAAAAACGGTTTTGGAAGACTCTGTGTCGTTGAAGACATTCTTTTGGCTGGATGATCAAACGTCCCGATCAGTGGTAATTCCCCATCACCATACTGTTCTTTGCATGTGGAAAGAAATGACTGCCACTTTTCCTCCTGATCCATGACCTGCTGGTCCACCACCCACAAGACGGGTCCATTCCGGGTCGCAAAAGCTTCTTCGGTCAAGGCATCCAGAGAATCAAAACATGCTCCACTGATTCCATAAGCGTCCAGGCAGGCCTTCATCCAAAATCTGGCGGGCTCATAGGAATTAACGTAGTGAATTCTCCTGTCGAACGTCCGTAGAAGCTCCGCCGGAGATTCCTGTGCTTCCTGATCCGCGGGTTGTGCGACAGGCAATGGCAGGTACACCGTAAAAGTGGATCCGGCACCCAAAGCACTTTGAACATGAATCTCCCCGCCCATGGCCTCCGTCAGGCGTTTGCAAATGGCAAGACCAAGGCCAGTTCCGGAATAACGGCGACTTGCTGAGTAATCGGCTTGATAAAAGGCCTCAAACAGGTTGTTCTGTTGCTCCTCTGTGATACCAATCCCGGTATCTTTGATGACCATTTCAATACCCTCCGTTTGGTCAGCTTCAACTTTCTTGGGATTGATTTCGATGGATACGTGGCCGGCATCGGTGAATTTGACCGCATTGCTGACGAGGTTGGTAATGATCCGGCGGACTTTCCCGATATCTCCCAAGTAGTAGGATGGCAAATTGGGATGCAATACAGGAAGCAGGTGAATTCCCTGATGATTGCATTGGTTACGCATCAGATCCACCACTTGTTCAAGGCACTGCCTTAACTGGAACGGCCGGCAAACCAAATCGATCTTACCAGCTTCGATTCTGGAATAATTCAGGATATCCCCAATGATCAACAAGAGGCTCTGTCCGCAATCATTGATGGCGGCGACACTCTGCCGCTGAGTAGGGGACAAAGATTCCTCCTCCAGCATGGAAGACATGCCAATAATCGCACTGAGGGGAGTGCGCAGCTCATGGCTCATGACTCCAAGAAAGTCATTCTTGGCGGCATTGGCGTGTTCGGCCTGATCTTTGAGCATCTGAGCCTGCTCAAGGGCGGAACTCAGTTGCTTGTTTAATTGCTCAGCACGATCGCGCTCACGAATGATTTCCGCTTCATTCTTTCTCTGCTCACGCAAATCACGTATGTAAACAGCCAGAAGGTGCTCTTCTTCATTTTGAATGGGAACAGCTGTGAACTCGACAGGTACTTCCCCCTGCAGGTCGTGGTTCAGCACACAGTTCCATCTCACAAAATGGTTCGCACCAACGATGATTTCATCGCGGATGCGTTCCAGTGTGAACCCCGGCTGATCCTCCGATTCGGAGGCGAACTGTTGCTGGAAAAGATTGGGGGGATGGTCCCGGCCCTCGACAAACAGCATATTTGCGGCAGGATTTGCAAATCGAATTTCACCGTTCAAATCGGTGATCAGGATGGAATCCATGGACGCTTTGACGATGGCCTCGGTCTGGTTTTGGATGGAAGTGATGGTATTCAGGGCAACTTCAAGGCGTCCCTGCAAACGTTTCATACCAACCACAAAAGCAGACAAACCCACAAACACATTGGATACCATCCCCAGATAAAACAACAGCATTGAGAAGTCCTGATCCAAACCACCGTATTGAGATCCGGCATTGAACAACAATTGAGAAAGCAGGATGCACCCGAACAGTAGCTGGAATGATTTCCATGATATCCATCGACTCCAATACAAGGCCCAGGCCGGTGCCAGATTGAAGAACAAGGGAATGAGAATGGCAATTTGGGCAACGAGAATTTGTGGAGCTCCCAACACTGCCGGAACGATAACAGCAACGCAATAACCCACAAACACGGCAGGGATCCACCATTTATGGGATTTGGAGGTATCCAGACTGAGCACCGCCGACCACAGCATCAGCCCTTTGAGCGTGTAGAATTCAAACAGCAAGGTAAAGGTCAACGGACGCCAGGCCTCGATTTCCAAAAAAAACAAAGTAATGGTTGCCAGACATTCAAAAACAAAAGCCCACCCGCAACGCTTGTAAAAGCACTCTCGCAGTTGCCCGTGAAAGACCATGAACCCCCAGACGAGGACCAGATCAAGAAGCAAAATAAAACCTACAGCAAGATAGGACATGTGTGTTTCATGCAGCTGTCGGATTCATCATTCCCACCCCTGAGAATTTCACCGACCAAATGTTTGACTTCACAACGATTGAAACGACGCGTTCAGCCATATGACAGAATGTCTTTGTAAGGTCGGGGTATTATGAAGGATCCGCGAAATTCAATCAAGACATCTTAGAGAACACATTAGGACTGCCGGCGAGGTTTGACCAACTGTTCCAACTACTCAAATTGAATGGGTTTCATCAAAAAATCCGTCATGCCACAGCTTTTGGCCAACTCCCGATCCTGCAACGAAGCCGCAGCAGTGAGAGGCACCAGCAAGGGCTGATCAGCATCGTCATATTTCTGCCGAATGCGTCGCGCTGTTTCAAAACCGTCCATGACCGGCATATGAAGATCCAACAAAACAACATCAAATGATTCGCGTTCCATACACTCAAGGGCTTCCCCTCCATGATTGGCCGTAACGATTCGACAATTGAGTTTGCCCAGCAAAATAACCGCCAATTTCCTGTTGATGGGATGGTCCTCCACCACCAGAACAGAGCATCCGTCGGATGCGTTTTGATTTGCCTCCTCATCGGCAACCCCGGATGATTGAGCAGGCAGAACTGTCGGTTGGCTCGCAGGCTTTAGAAGGACCCGGTCCAACTTCATGATCATTCGACGTGGAGTGGTAGGACGACGAATGATCGCATCCACTTGGACTTGTGATTGAAATCGGCTACTGCTTCGAATCATCAACTTGCAGTTTTTCCCTGAAGCTTGAATGCGATCCCGAAGCCGATCCAGGGAATGTTCCAAGGTAACCCCTACCAATGAATCTTCATCCAAAAGAATGATTCCCGGCCAATCCTGATCCTGCAAACGAGCAAATTCATCAATCGCATCCTGAGGGGAAGAAAAAGTCCGTGGCTTCATCTGAACGGCCTCAAAAGATTCCTCCACCCACTTCCCGAAAGCTTCGTGCTGATGAATCACCCAAACGTTTAAATCTTTCAAGCGCGTAAAAGCGGAAAAGTGAGTGGCAGGTTCGTCTCCTGACGGGCGTTTCAAGGGCCAATGAATCGTGAACGATGTCCCCCCGCCCGGGCTGCTTTGACAAGCAATATCCCCCCCATGGCAAGCATCAACCTTTTTGATATGGCCAAGCCCAACCCTGCTCCTCCAAATTGGCTTGTGGACGAAGTGTCTGCCTGAAAGAAAGGCGTATACAATCGCCCCATGTCTTCAGGAGCAATGCCGGGTCCAGTGTCTTGCACGCAACATTCCAACCGAGCGGTGTCCTGAGATTTTGGACCTGAAACAAGCTTGATCGACACAGCTATGTGCCCCTTGTCCGTAAACTTGATGGCATTGTTGAGGAGGTTGATGAGCACTTGACGGAGTTTGGGTTCGTCTCCGGTGACCAGAGTGGGCACATTCGAGTGCACAGAAGGAAGCACCTCAAGTCCTTTGCGGTTGGCCTGGCCTCCCATAAGCTCCACAACCTGATCCATGAATCTGAAAACCGAAAAAGATTTTTCATCCACAGGAATCTTCCCGGATTCGAATCTTGAAAAATCTAAAATCTGCTCCACCAGCACCAACAAATCCTTGCCACTGTCCTCGATGGCCCAGGCAAACTCCTGTTGTTCATCATTCAACGGACTGGACTTCAGAACCGAGGCCATGCCAATGATACCGCTGATGGGAGTCCTCAATTCATGACTCATGATCCCCAGAAACTCATCCTTGGCTCGTCCCGCAATTTCGGCTTTGTCCAATGCGGATTTCAATCGAAGGTTCAGATGGTCCGACTCGGATTTCGCTTGAAGGAGCCTGGACTCGTATTCCTCCCTGGCCCTGCCCAAAGCCACCATAAAACCAACCGCCCCCAGGGAAAGATTTGCCATGCAGTAGAGGCAAAAGAAAATCCCTCCCCATTCACCATTATAAGTGATCAGGGAAATGGTGAACAGAAAGGCCACTTTGGAAAAAAGCATGAACCCCAACATGAACATGGGGCTGACCGTATGAATGCCCCGACGTCTTCGGAAACATTCCACCGCGGGAACATGCACCGCAATATACCAGACACTGGTCGCAAAAAATAAAAAGTGACTATCAGGTGGAGCCAACCAAACACACCCCAGACTGAATACAAGGAAAGCAATGGACAACTTCCAGGCCCACCCACGCACCGGAGGTTCCCCATTGATCGCGCGAAATGTGTTCCAGTAAAAGGGCCCCTTGATGATGTTCACGATGCCCAACAAAATGTAAAAGACCGACCAACCGGTCCCCAGGAAGAGGATCACAATGAACGAGAGCGTTTCAGCTAGGAAAATGTTCCACATCTCCCGCGCAAAGGCGTCCTGGTAACGCTGGTGGAGTTTGCGAAAACTCCCCGCCAGGAAAGCGCTCATGATCAGAAAAAAGATGATGATTAACGCGCCCAAACTAACATCTCCCAGATTGGTATTTGCCGAAGGTCATCCGGTTTCAGTTTATCTCCGAGTCATCGCGAAGCGGAACACAAGCAACTTCATGCCCTAAATCCCACTCAGGATCAACGTTTTTCATAGCAAACAAGCCTCCGTTCGGCGAACTGAATGGTATCAATAATAGATTTGTAATGAAGCTCGCTTCATGATGGCATACCGGCATGCATCGCTCACTATTCTGTCTCATCCTGATCACCACCTGGGCACTCAACCTGCCCGCCCAACAAAATTGGCCCGCCTTCAGAGGTGCGGACTCGCGTGGCATTTCGACGGATGAAACACTTCCCATGCGCTGGAGTGAAACGGAAAACGTCGTGTGGAGTCGCCCCATTCTCGGCAGAGGCTGGGCTTCACCCGTTGTCTGGGACGATCACGTTTACATGGTCACCGTCATCAGCGAAGGTGAAGTGGAAGCGCCCAAAAAAGGACTCTATTTTGGTGGGGAAAGACCGGAACCATCCAAAGACCGCCAACGTTGGAATGTCATGGCGATCCAAACCGACACCGGCAAAACAGCATGGGAAACCACCCTGCACCAGGCCCCGCCCAATTCCAGTATCCATGTAAAAAACACCTACGCTTCCGAAACACCCACAACAGACGGGGAACATATCTATGTCTATTTCGGCTACATGGGACTTTATTGCCTGGATTTACAAGGAACGGTCGTTTGGAAACATGAATGGGAACCCCGCAAAACGCGTTATGGATGGGGCACCTCCAGTTCGCCCATTCTCCACGAAGACAAGGTCATCATCGTCAACGACAACATGGAAGACTCGTGGATGGCGGCTTACGACAAGAAAACCGGCAAGGAAGTTTGGAAGAATCAACGCGACGAACCCTCCAACTTTTCAACACCCTATATCTGGAACAACAGCCAACGCACGGAGATCATCACGACCGGTGTGAACAAAACCCGCTCTTATGATCTGACCGGCAGAGAATTGTGGAGCTTCAAGGGAATGTCCACCATTTGCATTCCCACACCCTTTGCGGACGGTGACCGGCTTTTTCTGGCGGCCGGTTATGTTGGAGACAAGGAAAAACCCAATAAGCCGGTGTATGTGGTGACTCCTGGAGCTTCAGGCGACATATCCCTGGATGCAGGACAATTCTCAAGCGAACACATCTCCTGGATGCAAGCTGAGTCGTCCCCTTACAACCCTTCGCCGATCCTCTATCAAAACCGGTTTTTTGTGTTGTGGGATTTTGGATTCTTCAGTTGCCGGAACGCGACCACCGGCGCGGAGATTTACGAAAAGCAACGCTTTAAACCAAGAGGTCGCGTCGGATTCACCGCTTCACCCTGGGCTTATCGCGACCATATCTTTTGCCTGAGCGAAGATGGCGACACTTATGTGATCAAGGCAGGCGATCAATTTGAAATCTCGCACACCAATTCATTGAACGAAATGTGCATGGCGACACCGGCCATGGCCAATGGCCGACTTTACATCCGAACGCTCAACAAGCTCTACTGCATCAGTGAATCCTTGAACGAACTCTGACACCACGGTTTAACGGACGGCGGCTTGTTGAGGCGCTGCCTTGAAGGCATAGACCAACCCCAAATCAGTGCTGACGTAGAGATGTCCCCGGATGGAAGCAAGCCCCAGCGCCCGGCCTTCCACCGCGCCGCTCCATAACAACTTGCCGGCCTGGGCATCGAAAGCCCCGACCCGGTTGCGGCCTCCGGTGAACAACACGTCACCGGATAGAACCAGGCTAAAAGGAAAGTCGCAGGGCTGCTTCCACAGCATGCACTCCTTCATTTCCTCGGTGATCCCGTCCAGATCCCTCGCCAACGACACCAGATCCTCGCGGATGGATTTCATGTCGCTTTCATGGTCGGTGTCCTTGTCCGCCTGCAATTTTTTAAGGCGATCATTCAACTGATTACGAAACTGGTATAGATCGCGTCGTTTGGTGGCCAGATCCATGTAGCGGTGACGATCGATCGCCTGCAAATCCGTGTCGGAATGCAGATAGGAACGCCCTCGATAAACAATCATGTGATTTCCCTGAAAGGTCGCCAATTGATCTTTGGAGCCACCTTCCACCAAACGCAATTCCCCGGTCTTTCCGGGACCAAATACCAAAGCGTCATCCGTCAACAGCGCATAACTCCCCCCCTGCCCCTCCAACACGCGTTCGCGTTTCCCATTCGCGATGTCCAGCACGACCGGATTGTTTCTACCGGTGGGCACATATAAACGAGAGGAAGAAGACACCAGATACCCCTGAGCCGGCAAATCGGTTTGCTCCGTTTTCCACAACACATTGCCTTTTTCAATATCCAGGGAACAAACGAAAACGCCTTCCGAAGGAAACATCCCCACCCCGGCATAAGCAACACCGTCCTGAATAACCACTCCCGTTCGAGCGGGCCAGGCGGAGATCAATCGTCCATTGCCCGGAATCCGGTAATCACGCGGACCCGGACGAACTTTCCAGACCAACTCCCCATCGGATGCTCTCAGTTTATAAATGAAACCGTCGTCCGAACCGACGTAGAGAAATCCGTCATGCAAGGTCGGAGCCAGCCGAACCGGCCCTTCGGTGTAATACACCCATTGCACCTTGCCATCATCGGCGTTCAGGCAAAACACTTTGTCCTCCGAAGAAGATCCGAAATAAACCGCGTCACCAGCGCCCACCACGTGAAAGGCATGATCAAAATCCTGACGGTTCTTCAGATCATACACCTTGTTCCAGCCATCCCACTTCGCTTCCCCCTGCCAGGCCGGACGAGGGGGTTGTTTGGGCTTGAACACCCAGGCCAGATCCAACGGCGGTTGAACAGTGTGTTCCTGAATGCCGCTTCGGGCATTGTCCCCCCGATAGGTGGGCCAGTCGCCCGACGCCGCTGACGCCTTCAGCAGGCATCCAAGAAAACAGGCACAACAGAGTGTCACTAAAGTTTCACGAAATATGGAATGGATCTTCATAGAGAAAAATGGGTGTCGATTGGATTGCATGAATGGGGGATATCAAGCGTCAGATGCATCATCGGAACTGGAAAGCAGTCTTCCGTTTTTAAGCGAAATGGTTCGAGTGGCGAAAGAGGAAGCGGCATCGCCGTGCGTCACAAAAACGACGGTCCCTCCCTGTTCCTGAAATTTCTTTAGATGGCGACATACTTCGAGCGCGTTTTCAGGATCCAGATTTCCGGTGGGTTCATCCGCCAGGATCACATCCGGATTCGGCATCATCGCACGTGCCAATGCAGCGCGTTGTTTTTCGCCCGCGCTGAGCTGATGAGGAAAATGCTCCAGCCGATCTCCCAGGCCCAACTCCCTTAAGAGGGATTTTGAACGTTGAACAGATTCCGTGGCGGATGGGTTTTCCACCGCTGTCAGGGCGTTGTCAAGCACGCTCAAATAAGGGATCAGATGAAACATCTGAAAGACGAAACCGATGGAGCGGGCCCGGATACGGGCACGTTCGTTCTGGGGCAGATCATAGAGACTTTTTCCATCAAACATCACTCTGCCTTCTGTCGGATGCAACATGGCCCCGAGAGCCAGCAGCATGGTGGTTTTACCGCTGCCACTGTGTCCCTTGATGACCAAAAAATCGCCGCGATCGACCTTCAAGTCAACCCGATCCAAACTCCGAACCGTCCCCTTGCCGGAGCGGTAATGCTTGCTCAATGATTCACAAATCAGCATGTCTATTACGATTCTCTAAGTGTGTCGGCCGGATCCTGAACAACCGCCATCATGGCTGGAATAAACGCCGCAGCTCCCGCCAAAACGGGCGTGGCGATGATCGACCATAAAAGATAGGACCACTCGGTTTGAATGGCTTTTGCCGTTACTTGAAAAATGCCCGGGCCCACATTCACAGCCAGCACATTCCCAATCCAAAACCCAATCAATCCCCCCAACAATCCGAGCAAAACGGCCTTGCCCAGGAACATCCCCCCCAGACTTATCCCCCCCTTGCCCAAAGCACGCCATACCCCGATTTCAGACCGCCGTTCCCTGACGTTCAACATGGAAAGCACCGCGACCCATACCGCTCCAACCGTCATCAGAAACGGACTCAGGAAAGCAAATTTCTTTTGCACCATCTGGCGCTGCCGTGCGCGCGCATCCGCCTGTACCCGATCCTGAATCACCTTGGCATCAGGAAGCATTTTCTCCAGCTCCGCACGCAGGATACTCGCAGGATCCTGATCCGAAGTCAGGCACAGACAGTCGATGGCCTTGATTTCATTGATCCGTCCCTCCATACCCGTCAAGGCCTGAACATCCTTCAGCGAACCGTAAACAAAAACATCCTCTTCGGTCCCGTATTCAACCATGACCCGTTCCACGTTGAAATCCCGTCCCGAAACGGTCAACGTATCCCCGGCCTTCAACCCGAGGCGCAATCCCACCTGATGTCCGACGTGAAGGTTTCCCGGCTCAATGGAAAACCCCATGGGTCGCTTCTTCTTATCCGGTGACGTCACGGTCGGAGCCACACCAACCAGCACCACCTCACGATCTTGAATGGTGATTTTCTGGCGCAAGGAAGCCATCAAATGATTGAAGGTCATGAACACTCCGTCGGCGCTGGCAAGTTTATCGACCGATGCTTCCGGCATGGTATGATCGGAAAACCCCTGGAACCAATAAGCATCCATATCCGTTTCCCTGGGGAGGATGCGCAGGTTGAATCCCAGATCACGCGCCACGCGGGTTGTTTCTTTGGTCGCAGCTTTCTCAGTGGTGAAATAAGCAGTCGCCAATGCCGAGACCGACACCAGCCCACTCAACATCAGGAGAGCATGCCCTTTTCTAAAAAGTAATTCCCTGATGATCAATCGAAGCATGGTGTCTCCTTATCCACGTCTGCGCCCAAACATCAATACCCCGATCCCCCCCAGAAAAGCCAAAATGCAAAATCCGGCGAGAATAACAACGACTCGTCGCATGGCACTTGGATGTGCCTGTGCTTGTGCGTTCACCGGAGTTGAAACAGAAGCGGTCGCCCCGGAATCAGAAGCTTCCGAGGCAAGTTCATCCTCAACCCCATTGTTCGACGCGGCATCCGGGGCATCCTGAAGATCGGAGACATTTTCTGAAGCCATTGCGGACTCAGCCGGTGTATCGATAGGGTGATCGGAAATGGAAGGTTCCTCATCACCTCCCACATCAAGCACTTCTTCGCTGTAGCCGAGCAGCAGCATGTCCAGCTCCGCCCCAATGGTATCCGTTGCCTCACCCGTCACTGGATTCTTACCCCGGGCCAAAATGCGACTGATCTCGGCTTTGACCAATGGGTTTTCGGGATCAAATCCCAAAGCCTTGTAAGCTGCCTGTTCACGATCCGGCCCCCAACGGACAGGCATCATGGGGCCCTGCATCCAGGACCGGTCCAGGTCACATTCACAATCCTGACCCGCCACTGCCAGTATTTCCTGCAATCGGGTCGCGGTCACTTCATCAGCTTTCAAAACGGGTCCCAACCTGCGTCCTCGACCAAGAACAACGGCAGCCTGAGGAGCATCGGCAGATTTCCAGTCCATCTGCAAACTCCACAATAAGGGAGTTTCCTGTGACACACGATCCGCGGCAACCACGACCACCTGAGGCGGCACATCAACGGGTTTGGGCATGCCTGGAATCAGTTTGGCAATGGATGCGGCGGCGGACTCGGCCGCCAGATGGACACGCTGGTTCTCGCGGGCATCGGCGCCTTCCACCACCAACACGACCGCATAAGCCTCCAGCAATTGTTCCTCCATTGCGCGCCGGGTCGGACTTTGAACCATCGTCTCAAGCCAGGACCACAAATCGGCATCCTCCAATGCCGATAAGGAACCCGGTGAACTCAAAGGCAATGAGGGATAACCCTCCCGATAAAGACAGAATGCCGGTGATTCCAGCGAATCTCCCGCGTGTTCGAATGCAGGATGTGTGGAGGAAGTTTCAGCTGTGATCCAGGAAAGTCGAATATTTGAGTCCAAAAAAACGGCATTGGCGACCGGACGTAAACGGGCCTTAACCGAATCCATGTCGGACGAAGGGACCATGGTGATGAAATCAAAGGATTCGCGGGACAAATCCACGAACGCAACATCGCGGACCGAGTATTTACAAGCCAACAAGGACACGGATGCCAGCCCGGCCCAAAGACCAAACAGACGGGCAACCCGTTTTCCCACGCGGGCCCACCAAGCCGGAACAGTAATCATAGGGGACATCGTTAGCATATCTTGCGGGTCGGATCAATCTGTCTATTGCAGGTAAATTCCATTTATGAATGAACCCCACACACGGTGCATTCGGGGTCTCGCCGGATTTTATAACGGCGAAATGTGACATTTTGGAGATCATAGGATAACAATTCGTTGAACAAAGGTCGCCCTATGCCGGACAGCACCTTGATTGTTTCCATGGCTGCCATGGACCCCAGACTCCCCGAAACCGCTCCAAACACAGGAAACCGCCGCGTCCATGTTGTGGACTGTTGGGGATACAAGCATTTCAAGCAAGGGGTCTTACCTGGCTGAAAAACCGTCATGTGCGCTTCCAAAGAATAAACAGCACATTCAACCATCGGCTTGTCGTACCGAACAGATGCGGCATTCAAAGCGTAACGTTCTTCAAACAGAGGAGCGGCATCCACCACCAGGTCGGATGCTTCCACGAGAGAAGCCGCATTTTGATCGGAGATGTTTTCATGCACGGCCTGGATTTCCAGATCCGGATTCAATTCCTTTAATCTTCGTTCAATGGAATCCATACGGGAATGCCCGATGCCATCCCGCGTCATGAGCAACTGGCGATTCAAATCACTGGGTTTGATCTTCCCCCCATGAGCCAGGATCAGTTTACCGACTCCGGCGGCAGCCAACTCATAGGCCACCACCCCTCCCAAGCCTCCGCAACGACTGATCAGGACGGTGGATTGCTTGAGTTTTTCCTGTCCTTCCAGGCCAAAACCCTCCACGTCGTATTGCCAACTGTAGATTTCCTGCTCCAACTCGCTCAGGTGCTTCCTTGTCGCATCTGCCATGGGCCCATCATCTCATCTCGGGTTGGAGGGACAATCCTGTTTTCTAAAAAGATTGAGCCGTGCCGCCATTCAGTTCATGCTGGTCTCGTTATGGCATTAATCAGAGTGACAGGCAAACCACAGGTATCCGGGGAAAAACTCTCTCCCCGCGACATCATCCTGAACACCAGCCACGTAATCTACATCACACCGGATCACAACGCTTCCGAGAAATGCGTCGTCCACATGCAGGGAGAGGACGTGTTGCTGGTGGACATGCCCTTCGAAGACATGTGGATGCTCATTCAGCGCGAAACCTAATCCCATGCGCATCATCGGAGGCATTGCAGCAGGACGCATCTTGCACGTCCCCAAAGGACTGGGTGTCAGGCCCACGCCGGACCTGGTCAAGCAGGCGATTTTCAATAGTTTGGGCGGCCGCATTCTGGATGCGCGTGTGCTGGATTTGTTCAGTGGCAGCGGGGCGCTCGGACTTGAAAGCCTCAGCCGGGGGGCCAGTTACGTGTTGAGCATCGAAAAATCCGCAAAGCACGCAAAATGGATTCAAGGGAATGTCCGGGATTGCAACATACCCAGAGAACGTCATCACATGAAAATCCAGGACGTCTTTCCTGTGATCAAACAACTGGTCGAACAACAGGAAACCTTCGACCTGATCATGGCCGATCCACCGTTTGGCGATAAAAATGTGAACCGCCGATCCCAATCCCTTTCCCAAAGACTCCTCGACCTGCCCGACCTTCCCAAACTGCTTTCAGCATCGGGACTGTTTCTGCTGGGGCACACCAAGAGGGATTCCGTAACAATCACCCCGTGGTGGCAGCAACATAAGACCATGAAGCACGGAGATTCATTCTTTGAGTTCCTGTCCCCGGTCAGCGAATGAAACAAGCGCTTTCAGAATCAACCCTCCTCCTTGCCTATCACGGGGCAACGGATGACACAGGACCGGCCGAAACTGGAAAATTCCTGGCTTCCCAACTGCGAGCAACGGACGTGTTTGGAGATGTTCAAGCCGGATTTTACAAGCATCAGCCCTTCATGAACGACCTGTTGAAGGATGCCAAAGGTGATCGAACCTACATGTTGCCCATGCTCATGAGCTGCGGATATTTTGCACAACAGGTGTTTCCCCGTTTTTTAAATATCACGGAAGATAGCCTTCGGTCATTTCCTCATGTCCAGCAAACCAACGGGAAAAGCATCATTTACACGGAGCCTTTGGGTTCGTTGCCGGGCATGTTTGATCTGATACGACAAACAGTGGAGGACACCTTGAAATCCGCCCCCCCGGCGAATCCCCTGCCATTGCGGGAAATCAATATCGCCCTGATCGGCCACGGCACTCCACGCCATTCACAATCAAAAGAAACCACTCAAGATCTGGCGGAACGGCTGAATCAAGCCCCAAACTGCGGGGCAAGCAGGGCCTTCTTTATTGAAGAAGCTCCATTCGTCCAGGAGCTGCTCGATTGGACAACGGAATCCGACCATTGCGTGGTTGTTCCATTCATGGCAGCTGACGGTCCTCATGCCATTCAGGACATCCCGATCGCCCTTGGACAACCGGAACAGCAGGTCAAAGCAAGCGTGGCAAAAGGGGAACCGACTTGGAGCCATCCAACCGTGAAAAACGGGAAACACATCTGGATCACGCCTCCCATCGGTCTTTCCCCATTACTTCCGGACCTGATCGTCCGTTATCTGAAAAAACTCACGTGAATGGATGAACCCTGTTTGATGCATTGATTCCGTTTCGAATTGGCATTAGTCTCAACGCCTTTGACGTTGGGCAGGGTTTCAAACCAGAATCCGAACACTCTCCCCGACCACATTAAAATGGAGTGGAACAAGATCAGTTTGATGGGATTAGGCCTGTTGGGAGGATCCCTGGGTAAGGCGATCATCGCCGGCAATCACGCTCGAAAGGTTGCCGGTTTTGTGCGTCGTCCGAAAGCTGTCGACGAAGCGCTGGAAACCGGGGTCGTCCATGAAGCTTCCACGAAACTGGACGAAATCACGCAGGATGCCGACCTGATCATCCTCTGCACCCCCATCCTGAAGATGCGCCCCATCGTCGAGGCCATGATCCCCCATCTCAAACCCGGCGCCATCGTCACCGACGTGGGCAGCGCCAAGGGGTATCTGGTACGTGAACTCGAACCGATCATTTCCCGGGCAGGCGGTGTTTTTGTCGGCTCCCACCCCATGGCGGGAAGCGAACGCCAAGGCATGGCGCACGCGGATCCGGACCTGTTCTCGGGAGCCACCTGCGTCCTGACACCATCGGAGCAAACCCCGCAGCAGGCCACTGAAAAAGTGAGCAAGATCTGGGAAAAGGTGGGAGGGATTCCCGTCATCATGAAGCCGGATCAGCATGATCAACTGGTGGCGCAATGCAGTCACCTGCCCCATCTTGTTGCAGCTTTACTGGCCCACTCAACGCTTTCTCCCGATCAAGGCGAACAACAGGCGTCGCTTTGCAGCAGCGGATTCCGGGATACAACCCGGGTGGCATCGGGTTCACCTGAAATGTGGGGAGACATCATTTCCACCAACAAGGAAGCCCTTCTGAAATCACTGGAAACGCACGAAGCACAATGCCAAAACCTGCGTCATTGGATCCAATCGGACGATCAGGACGCGATCCTTGCCTGGCTGAATGAAAGCAAACACCGGCGCGACGCCTGGTTGAAACAATACAAGCAACGCCCGAACCAGGAGGATGGCGCATAGCGGGCGATCCCCATTTCAATTTCTCTCATCCATGGCACTTCCCGACTCCATACGATTACACCCCCTGAAGGCCCCCATTCACTCAACACTGGGTGTGCCCGGCTCCAAAAGCATCACCAACCGCGCATTGATTCTGGCAGCGCTGTCGGAAGGATCAACCACATTGAAAGGAGCCCTCTGGAGTGAGGACACACAGGTCATGGTGGACTGTCTGCAACGCCTCGGCTTCCAAATCGAAGTCACGCCGGAACAGAGCGATCCGGCAAATCGTTCCATAAAAGTCCAGGGAAAGGGAGGTCACATCCCGAAGGCCGGCACGAAAGACGCCCCTCTTGAGTTGTTCGTCGGCAACGCCGGGACCGCGGCCCGTTTTTTACTGGCACTGGTTTGTCTGGGTGACGGGGTGTATCGACTTTCGGGCGTCGATCGCATGCATGAACGGCCTCAGGAAGAACTCATCACATCCCTGCGCCAACTTGGATATGTGGTGAAAACCGAAAACGACAGACTACCTGCTGTCGTCTACGGACAAGGACCGAAGGAAGGCGCCAACTGCACGGTCTCAACCAAGGGGAGTTCCCAATTCGCTTCGGCATTGCTCCTTTGCTCAGCGACCGGCCGGTGGCACGTGAACATCCCTCCCGAAGAAACCGAGCACGCCCCTTATGTGGCCATGACGCAGGCCATGGTCGACGGATTTCCTGAATCAGGAAATCAGGACTATCAAATCGAACCCGATGCCTCGGGAGGAAGTTATTTTTGGGCGATCCGATACCTGATGACCGCTCTGAACGCCCATCCGGCGGATCACATCAGCATCCCCAACTGGCCTCAAACCGATTGGCAGATCGATACGCACTTCCCAAACTTCTGGCCACTACCGGAAATCGTATCACGCAAAACCGATCTGGGGGACAGCATCATGACCTCTATTGTCATGGCCCCATGGGCGTCACACCCCGTTCGTTTTACGAACCTGGCACGCTTGAGAGTACAGGAATGCGAACGCGTCGCGGCATTGCGCACCGAGCTGAGCAAATGCGGAGTCCGGGTGGAAGAATCAGGCGAAACCCTGACGGTTCACCCAAGCCCCCTGCATGGAGCGGAAATCGACACCTACAACGACCATCGCATGGCCATGTGCTTTGCCGTCGTTGGCTCTTTTGTGCCGGATATCGTGATTAAAAACCCAGCTTGTGTGAAAAAAACTTTGCCAAATTTCTTTCAAAAGTTAGCTTCTCCTGCCCCGGACGGGCTGGGTATGGAGATACATGACGCCGCGACCGGAAAGTTGCTGAATCCCGAACATCTGATTGCCTGAGACCGAACCCATGAACAATGACCAACCCATCGTAATCGCCATCGACGGCACCAGCGCCAGCGGCAAAAGCACCAATGCCAAACTGGTCGCCAGCAAACTGGGATACGCTTATGTCGACACCGGTGCCATGTATCGAACACTCGCCTGGTACTGCCTGAAGTCGCGCATCGACATCCACGATCCCAAAGCGGTTGGACAACTTTGCAAAAAATGGAAAACCAAGCTGATGTGCCTGGATGGACACGTCCTCTTGATGGTGGATGGCTATTACCCGGAAAAAGAAATCCGCACGGCCGAAACCAGCGCCGCCGTACCTCATGTGGCCGCCGTCCCCAAAGTGCGCGACTGGATGAAGCAGAAGCAGCGCGACTGTGTTCAGTTCGGCAATCTGGTCATGGAAGGTCGTGATATTGGCAGCAATGTATTTCCCGAAACGGAATTTAAATTCTATCTGGACGCCAACCTCGCCGAACGCTCCAAGCGAAGGGAAGCCGAAGGTGTCACGGAAGACCTGGCAAAACGCGATCAGCGAGACAGCCAACGATCCGCTGCGCCACTCATGGTTCCCCTGGGAGCCTGCGTGGTCAACACGTCCGGCCAAACGCCCCAGGAATCCAGCCAACACATCATCGACACGTTTCAGGACCAGTTTTCCAAACGGAACGAGCCAGCTGCATCCTGACGAGCCGACCACGGACTTACGTCGAAACCAGGGAAACACAACCAGGTATCAATCATGCGATTTGGATATTTTTTATTTTGGTGCGCTTTTCGCCTGATCTTCCGTGTTTTCTTTGGGTGCCGCGTGTATCACCCCGAACGCATCCCGTCAACAGGCCCGGCATTGCTGGCTTCCAACCACGCCAGCTTCATGGATCCGCCCTTTATCGGGTGCAGCGCCAACCGGGAAATCAGCTATCTGGCCCGTGACACGCTGTTCCGGTTTCCCGTGTTCGGGGACATCCTTCGCTACATCAATGTCATCCCTGTTGACCGTGGAGGGCGCAATCCAAAAGGACTCAAGATCATTGCCAACAAACTACGCCACGGCAAGCCGGTGATCCTCTTTCCGGAAGGCACCCGCACACCCGATGGAGCCATGCATTCCGCCAAATCCGGAGTCGGCCTCCTGGCCATCAAATCAGATGCGCCCATCGTCCCTATCCGGGTTTTCGGCACTTATGAAACTTACGGCAGACATCTCAAATGGCCGAAACCAGGAAGAATATCCGTCAAATTCGGACACCCCATCTATCTGAAGGCCCTGCGCGAAGAGGCCAAACACGCGCCGAAGGATCGTGTCAAAGAAATCTATCAGGAAGCCGCCGACCAAATCATGGAAGCCATCGCAGCCCTGACCCCCAACAAGGATTGCGGTCGGTTCGGGTAAGCAGATCGGATAAATCCTTTGCCCGGTGCGCCCCTTCCCCGCATCAAAGTCCGGTCGGATGATCCACGAAACTCCAGGGGATGCGGTGCTTCTGCGAGATGAATTCGGCGAGTGCCTTGACTCCAAACGTTTCGGTGGCGTAATGCCCCCCATAAATCACGTTGATCCCCATTTCCTCGGCCAGGGCAAACGTCCAATGGGGTCCTTCGCCCGTGATAAAGGTATCGACCCCCTCCCTGGCGGCGATGGTCAGTTCCGCACCGGCGCCCCCCGTCACGACCCCGATGTGTCGACACGTTTTGGGTCCACCGGGTAAAACCGTGGGCGCTCCCCCCAGCACACCTTCCAGTTTCTCAACCAACTTGTCCCTGTCCATTTTCTTACCGGCTCTCAAGCCGAGCTGCCGTCCCTTATCGGTAAAAAACGGTTTGGTTCGATTTAATCCCAGAGCACGACATAACTGAGCGTTGTTTCCCAGGGTTGGATGAATATCCAGGGGCAGATGGGAGCTGTAAACCGCCACATTATGCTCCAGCAATAATTTGATAAACTTGTAGCGATGCCCGGTCCAGGGATGGGTTTTGTTCCAGAAAAGCCCATGATGCACGATCATTAGATCGGCACCTTGTTCGATCGCCAGCTTCGCCGTAGCCAAAGTGCCATCCACAGCGGCGGCAATGCGTGTGACACGGCCATCGTTTTCCACCTGCAAGCCGTTGACGGCTCCCGGCCAGTCTTCCACTTCGGCGATTCTCAATTCGCGATTGCAGTCTTTGACGATCTTTTTTAATTCAGCGGCTTGCATCCTCCCCATGCAATCCAAACCCGGCTCTCGAATCAAGGAGAGATATGTTTAAAAAAAACACTCTGGTTATTGAATTCCCGCGCCTCGCCGATATAGTGCCACGCATCCTTTTATAGGCGTAATGAAGAATAAGGAAGTATTTGAATCCTGGTCCATTGATCAAGCCAGCGAACTCTACCACATCAGCAGATGGGGAGCCGGTTACTTTGGAATCAATCCGGACGGTCATGCAGTCGCACATCCCTTACAGGAAGCGGGTGCATCTGTGGATGTGATGGACATTGTGGAAGAGGCCAAATCGAGGGGATTGAAGTTCCCCATACTCATTCGGTTTCAGGATATCCTCAGGCATCGGGTGGAATCCATCAACCATGCCTTCCAGAAAGCCATCAAGGAGTGCGAATACAAAAACTCCTATCGCGGAGTGTTCCCCATCAAGGTCAACCAGCTCCGCGAAGTGGTCGAGGAAATCCTTGATGCCGGAAAAAAGTTTCGCATGGGTCTCGAGGTCGGCAGCAAACCTGAGCTGTTCGCCGCCATGTCCCTGCAGGATTCCAGCGACAGCCTGATGATCTGCAACGGCTACAAGGACAGCGGATTCATCCATATGGCGCTGATGGGCATCAAACTCAATCGACGCGTGATTCTGGTCGTCGAGAAGATGGAAGAATTGCATCACATCATCACCATCTCAAAGAAAGTCGGAGTGGAGCCCATGATCGGCATTCGTGCCAGGCTCCTGAGCAAAGGAGCCGGTAAATGGGCTCAGAGTGCGGGTGAAAACGCAAAATTCGGGTTGAGCACCAGTGAACTGATCGCCGCAACCGACCTCCTGAAAAAAGAGAAGCTGGAGCATTGTTTCAAGTTGCTCCACTTCCACATTGGCTCGCAGGTCCCGGACATTCTGACCTTCAAAAAAGCAACTCAGGAAGCCGGCCGCCTCTACGCCAAACTTTACAAACTTGGATTTCACATTGAAACGGTCGATGTCGGCGGTGGTTTAGGGGTGGATTATGACGGAAGCCGAACCGTTTTTGAAAGTTCCACCAACTACACCCTGCAGGAATACGCCAACGACATCGTTTATTACCTGGGCAACGTCTGCAACGCAGAAGAAGTGCCGCATCCGGAAATCACCAGCGAAAGCGGTCGCGCCATCGTGGCCCATCACAGTGTTCTGATTGTGGAAGTCCTGGGGTCCATCCGGAAAGGCACTCCGGCCGACCACCTCAAATACGGCAAAGAAGAGCACCCCCTGGTCAAGGAACTGTTGGATATCCGGGCCAATCTCGAACAACTCAACAAACTGGAGGCCTACCACGATGCCGTCGAACGCAAGGACGACGCCCATAACATGTTTTCCCTGGGCCTGTTGGAATTGGATGACAAGGCAAAAATCGAAACCCTCTTCTGGGAGATCGGACGCGGTGTCCTGGAAAGTTACCGCGGCAAGGCACACATTCCCGAAGAAATCCGGAATCTAAAAGACCACCTGGCCGATCAATACCTATGCAATTTCAGCGTGTTTCAATCCTTGCTGGACCACTGGGCGTTGGACCAGTTATTCCCGATCATGCCCATCAACCGCCTGAGCGAGGCGCCGGATCGTGAGGGGACCCTTGTGGACATCACCTGTGATTCGGATGGAAAAATCGACCGATTTATTGATTTCGAAGACACCAGCAACACCTTGCCGCTGCACAACATCAAGACTGGTCCGGACGGACAAACCACGAAGGACTACTATCTGGGGTTCTTTCTGATGGGGGCCTACCAGGACATCATGGGCGATCTCCACAACCTGTTCGGTCGTGTCAATGAAGTGCACGTCTTTTTGGATCCGGATGAACCCTGCGGTTACTACGTTGAGGAAGTGATTGAAGGGAGCACGGTCGGCCTGGCCCTGGCTTCGGTTCAATATGACCAGCACGAAATGAAGCGGCGCATGAAGAAACAAGTCGACAAAGCCATCAAAGCGGACCAGATGAAACCCAGCGAAGGCATGCGGTTACTGCGTGATTTTGATCGGGGCTTGGCCGATTACACTTATTTGAGTGCCTGATGATCGACACGAGAACCAAGTCGAATCTGACACAAAAGAAGGCCATCCTCAAATCCGTCGGGAAACTAATTCGGGGACTGTCCGCCCTATTCTGGGGGCTTCCGGTCGCTTTGCTGGCGGAGGCTCATGGCGATTTGTATAATCGGGCCCGGGAACTCGGAATGCTGTTACCCCTGTTGACCAACGGCATGTTGTTGTTTGGCATCAGACAAATAGGAGCATTCCAATCCCAGGAACGCATCTGGACCAAAGCAGTGGATCGAGCCTTATTCATCGGAACCATTAATATCGGCCTCACGCCTTTCCTGTTCTTCTGGCATGATTTCCCGAGCATGCCCTTTTTCAGCCTGAGTGTGGGACTGCTGTTTATTTGCGGATTGACCTACCTGCACCAACTCAATTTCGTGCTCCGGAGGCTGGCTTTCATGATTCCGGACGAAACACTTCAACATGATACCGAGCTTTTTACGGGCTTGAATCGACGTATCCTCAGCTTCATGACGATCATGGTCATCGTGTATCATGCCATCTGGCTAACACCATCCATTCCGGCAACAGCCTTTTACTTTTTCCGGGCAATCGAAGTCTTCCGCCCCTGGCTGGTTGTCTTTATGGTGGTCATGCCGGTGGCTCTGACCATGACCATGGTCTGGAAAATCAAGGAGACACTACTGGATCACGTCGACGATTGGGCGGAAGAAGTGTATTCGAACTTTGAATACCCGGTAGAAACCGGAATAACCGAGAGAACGGCAAGGAATTAAGCCTTTCGGGTGTATTTGGACAAGTAGGAAATCCCGGTGACCGACGATGATTTCACCGTGCAGAAGCCATTCTTAAAAGCTCTGGATCAACCCATTACCTCGTCTGCATATTCCGCAGAAGTTTCGAGATCCTCCAGATCTTCCAGGCCTTCTTCGGGTTCTGATCGGAAGATGAAATAGATCTCGGCTTGTCCAATCATGGCCAGTTAAGCCAGCAACGGATGCTTGAAGGGCATGTAATTGATATTTTTAATAATCCCGGAAGCGACCATCAACGATTGCCCCCTTTCGGAAGATTTGGAAAAGATATCGTTGATCTCAATGTCAGCTGTGAAAAGAGATTGATTGGGACATTGAATGGAGAATACACCCTCACCATGAACTTCAAATGTGTCCTTATCCTTTTCCTTGAGCTGGAATTGACCGGAAATACGTCCCTGAGATTTTGGAAAGCACACTCCCGCAACAATCTCACCCTGGGAGAAAACCGGACCATCCGAGGCAGTGGCCGCCGCCTGAAAAACTGGCCCAAAGCGAGTGAGAAGTTTTGAATAAACAAAACAACTCACAATGAAGCAAAAAAGACACAAACCAGAAGAAATTATCCGCTTGTTGCGAGAGGCCGATAGT
>Ga0255764_10000256_pt1 | contig 47863 bp, 45 predicted proteins | sample 071ome_30_FD_179964 | JGI IMG/M metagenome (GOLD analysis project Ga0255764, IMG submission 179964) | Coastal salt marsh microbial communities from the Groves Creek Marsh, Skidaway Island, Georgia - 071406AT metaG (version 2) | ecosystem: Environmental > Aquatic > Marine > Intertidal zone >... | reverse complement strand
CCCGAATCGCCAGATGCCGGCGCACCGACACCAGGTCGTTCCAGTAGCGCCCCGAGTAATACGTCGCGCTCACGTCGCTCCTCGCACCGCGGCCTCGGGCAGCGCCGCCTCCGGTCGACGGATCATCGTCGCCGCCAGGCCGGCCACGATCGCGACCGCACCCGCCGACGAGAACGCCCATCCATAGGAGCCGACCGCGTCGCGCACCAGTCCGGCACCCCAGGCCGCCCCAGCCGCACCGAGTTGGTGGGCGGCGAACACCCAGCCGTAGACCACGCCCGCGTTGTGACGACCGAAGAGGTCAGCGCAGAGCATGATCGTCGGTGGGACGGTCGCGATGTAGTCGAGTCCGAAGAGCACGGCGAAGACCGCGATCGACACGTTGTCGTGGATCACGGGCAGGAAGAACAGGCTGAGCCCGCGGAAGGAGTAGTAGGCGAGCAGCAGACGCCGCGGGTCGATCCGATCAGTGAGCCACCCACTCACCAAGGTGCCGACGAAGTTGAACGCGCCCATCACCGCCAACCAGTTCGCCGCCGTCACCTCGTTGAAGCCGTGATCGGTGGCGTGAGCGATGAAGTGCTGCCCGATGAGGCCGTTGCTCGTGCCCCCGCACACCATGAAGGTGCCGGCCAGCAACCAGAACTCGGGGCGTCGGACCGCGCGCCGCATGATGCCGGCCTCGGCCACGGGCGGCGGCTCGGGGGTGCCGCCGTAGGGTGCAAGCCCCATCTGCGACGGGGAGTCGCGCATAAACCACCAGATCGGGATGGCCGCGAGCCCGGCGATCGTCGCGCCGATCGTCATCGCGGCGCGCCATCCCGAGGCAGATCCAATCGCGGTGAACACTGGGAAGAAGAGCAGCAGTCCGGCCGACGTGCTGGCGCCGAACAAGCCGGTCACCAACCCGCGGCGCTCCACGAACCAACGATTGGCGACCGTGGCGGAGAGCACGCTCGCGATCAAGCCGGCGGCGAGGCCCGACACCAGACCGAACCAGAGGCAGAGCGCCCACAGGCTCTCGACCGTCGACGACATCCAATACGTCGCAGCCGAACCGAGAAGGCTGGCCGTGGTCACCAGGCGGATGCCGAACCTGCGCATCAGAACCCCCGCCACCGGACCGCTCAGGCCGTAGGTAACGAGCCCGAGCCCCGCGGCGAGCGACAGCTGCGAGGTGCTCCACGAGGTGCTCCGCTCCATGTCGACGAGCAGCGCTCCAGGGGCGGCGCGCGTGCCCGCCGTGATGATGAGCGCCAGCGTGGTGACCCCGACCACCACCCAGCCGTAGAACACGCCCCGGGGCGCGAAACGCACGGGTCGAGCAGGGACTTCGCCGCTCGGGTTCATCGGCGCGACGCTAGCCCGAGCCCCGTCGGCAGACCGTTTGGTACCGTGAGGTCGTGGATGACCCCGATACATGGCGTTGGGTCTGGCTCCTCGTCGCTGGCGGATTCGCCACCGCCGAGATCTTCATCGCGGGGACGTTCTTCATGCTCCCCTTCGCCGCCGGGGCGCTTGCCGCATCGATCTCGGCGTTCGCTGGCGCGGGAATCGCCGTCCAATGGATCCTGTTCCTCATTGTCTCGATCATCGGCGCAGTCGCCCTGATCCCATTACGTCGGCGCCTTGACGCCGACGGCACCTCGGACGGCATCGGTTCCCGACGACTCATCGGCGCCGACGCGGTCGTGCTCATCGCCATCGGCGACGGCGCTGCCGGATTCGGCGAGGTGCGTATCGGCCGCGAGGAATGGCGCGCCGAATCCGTCGACCGTTCGGCCATCGCCGAGGGATCGACCGTTCGCGTGGTCGATGTGCGCGGCACCTCCGTCATCGTGATCCCGTCAGCCCCAGCAACCGAAGGAAGGGAGTCCTCGTGATGCCGTTCATCGTGCTCATCGCCGTCTTCGCCCTACTGATCGTCTACCTCTCGTTCAGCGTCAAGATCGTGCGTCCCTATCAGCGCGGTGTGATCGAGCGACTCGGCCGCTTCAAGACCTCAGCCGAGCCCGGTCTGCGACTTCTGGTGCCCTTCATCGACCGGATGGTGCTGGTCGACATGCGCGAGCAGGTCGTTGATGTCCCCCCGCAGGAGGTCATCACCTCCGACAACGTCGTGGTGAGCGTCGACGCGGTCGTCTACTACGAGCCCGTCGACCCACAACGACTGATCTACAACGTGGCGAGTTTCATCATCGCGGTGACCAAGTTGGCGCAGACCAACCTCCGTAACCTCATCGGTGATCTCCAACTGGATCAGGCGCTCACCTCGCGCGACTCGATCAACGCGAGCCTGCGCAGCATCCTCGACGACGCCACCGACACCTGGGGGGTGCGCGTGAAGCGCGTCGAGATCCAGCGCATCGACCCCCCGGCCGATGTCATGAGCGCGATGCACGAGCAAATGAAGGCGGAGCGCACGCGCCGCGCGACCGTCACTCAGGCCAACGGTGAGCGCGAGGCCGCGATCACCCGCGCGGAGGGGCAGCGTCAAGCCGAGATCCTCGCTGCTGAGGCGGTGAGACAGCGCGAGATTCTCCATGCTGAAGGTCAAGCGCTCGCCGTGCGCGAACTCGCTGAGGCTGAGCGATTCCGACGTGAGACTGAGGCTCAAGGTGAGGCCGACGCCATTCGGCTCGTCTACGCCGCCATCCACGACGGTGACCCGAGCAACGACCTCATCGCGATCAAGTACCTCGAAGCGCTCGCGAAGGTGGCCGACGGGAAGGCGACCAAGATCTTCCTGCCGGCCGACACCTCGACCGCGCTCGGTTCTCTCGCTGGGGTGGCCGAACTGTTCACGCGGCCCGGCCACACCACCGATGCCACCGACTGAGCGCGTTCGCTGCGCCGTCGTCACCGGTGGGGGCGGCGGCATCGGTCGCGCCACGGTCGAACGGCTGCTCCGTGACGGACTGTCGGTGGTGGTGGGCGATCTCAACGCGGATCGTGGCGCCGAACTGCTCGCTGAACTCGACGCCGATGATCGACTCCGCTTCCTTCGTGTCGACGTGTCCTCTGAAGATGACATGGCCGCCCTCGTCACCCTCGCGGTCGAGTCGTTCGGCGGCCTCGACGTGATGTTCAACAACGCGGGGATCGGCGGTGCCTTCGGGCCGATCACCGAGCAAGACGTCGACGAGTGGGATGCGACCTTCGCCGTCAACATGCGCTCGGTCTTCCTCGGCACCAAGCACGCCGCGCGGGCGATGATCGCCGGTGGACACGGCGGCTCGATCATCAACACCGCCTCGATCGCTGGATCGAGCGGCGGGGGCGGCCCGCAGGCCTACTCGGCCACCAAAGCGGGGGTGCTCAGCTTGACCAAGACCACCTCGGTGGAACTCGCCGCGCATCGAATCCGGGTCAACGCCGTGTCACCGGGCGCGATCTACACCGAGTTGCTCCACCGAGGCCGGCCCGAGTTCACCGACTCGTGGCGTGAGCAGATCCAGCCCTGGCCCGATCGAGGAACGGCCGAGGCGATCGCCGATGTGGTCGCCTGGCTCGCCTCGGATGAGTCACGTTTCGTCACCGGCACGGAGGTGCTCGCCGACGGCGGTGTGATGGCCGCGGCGCCGCGACTCGTCGATCACGACCTCGCTCACCTGCGCACGATGTCGGGCATGGCGTGGGGTAACACCGGTCGGTCGGCAGAGGTTCGTCGGCTCACCGACGGGTGACTCGTCGGTGAGCCGGCGGACCTGAGATGATCATCTCGTGAACCCGCGAGACACAACCCACCAAATCGCCTTGAAGACGGGTCGATTGGCCGAGACTTTCATCTTTCACCCGGAGACCGTCGCTCGCGGCAAAGAGCTCGGACTCGATGGATTTCGCTTCTACTTCTTGGGCCGTGGGGGCGTACTCGGCGACGTCGACGCTGCAGTCGTTCACGCGGCATTTGGTTATTTCAGTCCTGACCTCATTGGGAAGATGTGGACGAGCGCCAAGGAGCAACTCGACCCGCGTCAGGCCGCCCGGGAATACATCGCCTGCGCGCACAACCACGGTCGGGCTCGTCTCGAAGGAGTCGCTGGGCTCGACGCCTATGTGGAAGCTGCTGGAGCCGTCATCGCTGCCGCCGATGACTCTGGTCTCAGTCTCTTCGCTGGCTGGAGGTCGGAGTCGGTCCCTAATGACATACCGGCCGCCGCCTACCACCAGGCGGTCGTACTCCGGGAGCTGCGCGGCTCGGCTCACTTGGCGGCGGTTCGCGCCGTCGGGCTGACCTCGATGGTCGCGCACATGATCAAGCGTCCCAACGACGTCGCGATCTTTGGCTGGCCAGAGGACGCGCATGTCGTGACCGACGAGGACCGCGAGCGGCATGCCCGGGCCGAGGAGATCACCAACTCGATCGTCGAACCCGCAGTTTCCGTCCTGAGCGACGATCAGGCCGCTGCGTTGATCGCCGGCACTGAGGCGATGTACGCCACATTGATGGACGGGGCGTCTTAGAGGCTCACTACGGCGAGACCGCCATGCCCTGACACCATTGAGGTGTCGCTGGCCTCCGCGAGCAGGAACCGACCCGCGAGATCGAACACCACCGTCGGCTCGGTCGCCTCGAAGTTGGCATCGACCCGGGCGAGAGCGACCCCCGCTGCTGGTAGCTCGTAGCGGTCGGCGACCGGCAGCACCGGGTGCTCGAGCGGTGTCGGGTCGATCGTGGCGAGCAGCAGGTCGACATCGACGGGCTTGGAGGTGAGACCTCCACGCACGACGTTGTCGCTCGCCCCCATCAACTCGACACCGGATCCCGCTAAGTAGGCGTGGAGATTCCCGGCGTCGAGACGAAGCGCCTCGCCGGGAAGCAGCTCGACCAAGTTGAGCAACAACGCCACCGCGACGCTCGGCTCGCCCGGATAGCGCGCATCGAGATCGACCACCCAGCAGGCCTCGGGAAGGTCAACCCCCCGGCACGCCTCGATGATGGGAACAGGATCGAGACGGCCGCGGTAGAGGTCAACGATGACGGCCCCAACCCCGCCTTCGGTGGAGATCCGCTCGGCGAGCGCGTCAAGACCAAGCGAACGGAGCAGACGCGTGGTCGCGTCGATCGGGCGCACCCCACAGAGCGCGACGAACGGGGTCAGCGCGAGCAGGAGCTCCGGCTTCGGATTCGGATCCCCGAACACCCCGGCCTCGAAGCCTCGCCGCGCGCCCTCGGCGTCGGGATGGGTTTGCATCGACAGCGGCCGAGCGGCCGAGAGGACCTTCAACAGCCATGGAAGGCGTCCGGTCACCGATTCGAGTGACGATCCGTCGTCGAGCGTGGCCGGAGCCTCGGGATGAGTGCCCACCCACCACTCCGCCCACGGTCGACCATCGGCAGTGAGGCCGAGCAACTCGGGAATGAAGCGGTCATCGCCCCAGTCGTAGTGGCGGGCCACCCCGCGCACCGTGCGCATGGCCTCACGGTACCGGCGCCGAACCACGGCGACCGGACCTCAGAAGAGGCGCAACTCGTCGGGGGCCAGTCCGCGCAGCGCGTCGTAGTCGACCTCGACGCAGACAAACCCACGGCTCTCGGCCAGCACCCGGGCCTGCGGTTTGATGACCTGGGCGACGAACATCCCCCGCACCTCACCGAGGGACGAGTCGTGATGCAAGCGCTCGATATAGCGGGTGAGTTGCTCCACCCCGTCGATCTCGCCACGCCGTTTTACCTCGATAGCCACCACCTGGTCAGCGCTGTCGCGACAGAGGAGATCCACCGGCCCGATCGCCGTTGGGTACTCGCGTCGAACGAGGCGCAACCCGTCCTCCATCACCTCGGGCGCAGCAGCGAGCAACTCCTGCAGGTGCGCCTCAACCCCGTCCTTGGAGAGGCCCGGATCATCACCGAACTCCTGCTCGGTGTCGGAGAGAACCTCGTGAAGACGGATGGTCAGCGTCTCGTCCTTCGGGTTGGTCACTACCCAGTGATCGCCGTTGTCGGCGAGGGTGTTCGGAGCGTTCATCCAGTTGAGCGGTTTATAGGCGCCGCCGTCGGCGTGGATCGCCACGCACCCATCCGCTTTCACCATGATGAGCCTCACCGCCTCGGGCAGGTGGGCCGATAGTCGACCGGCGTAGTCGACCGAGCAGCGGGCGATAACGAGGCGCACGCGCCGAAACTAGAGCAACCGGTCAGCGACGACCACGTTGCGACTCGACGTGCGAGCGCATGCGCTTTTGGATCAACGCCCGACGTTCCTGCAATTCGCGATACGTGAGCCGCTCGGTGTCGAGATCGACCCCGAAACCCGCCTTCACGCTGTCGAGATCGACCGTGACCCGGCTCGCGTCCATGCCGAGATCGCGGAGCAACTTGTCGCCGTGACGTTGGGTGAACACCATCGAGATGTTGGTCACCTCGGCGAGCAGGTCGAGTTCCGGCGCGAGCCGGGCGATCGCTCCATCGAGGAACACCATGTTCTTCACGTAGAGCATGAGCTCCTTGGGCAGGCGCGCCCCGTAGCCGAGCATGGCCTTCACCACCCGCTGCACCTCAGCGACCATCTCCTCACCCGACAGTGTCGTCGGGTCGATCGGCGCCTGATCAAGACGCAGATCGTGGATGACCGCCTCTAGGTCGGTGTCAGGGGGAAGTGCGCCAAGGTCGCGCAGCGCGGCCATTTGGCCCTTCACATCGTTGGTGGTCGCGCAGATCATGAGTCGAAGGAAGGCGACGCGGCGCGCCTCGGAGAGACGGGCGACGATGCCGAAGTCGAGCAGAGCGGTGCGACCGTCCGCGAGCACGAACAAGTTGCCGCCGTGGAGGTCTCCGTGGAAGATGCCGTGGATCATGGCGCCCTCCATGAAGGCGACCATCCCGGTTCGCACGACCTCTTCGGTGTCGATCCCCGCGTCGTGCATGCCGGACACGTCATCGAAATTGAAACCGCGGATGCGCTCCATCACGAGGACCCGTCGGCTCGCGAGTTCCGGGTGCGGCCGCGGCACGACGTACGACTCTTGACCAAGATCGTGGATGACGTGGGCGACGTCGACCATGTTCGCGCCCTCAAGACGGAAGTCGAGCTCCTCGACAATGGTCTCGGCGAACAGTTCAACCAGGGCCGGCGGGTTAGCGAGCGCCGCCACGGGGATGCGGCCCACCAGATGCGGGGCGAGCGACGCCATCACGCGGAGGTCGGTGCGCACCAGCCGTGCAACATCGGGGCGCTGCACCTTGACAACCACCTCGGTGCCGTCGAGCAGTTTGGCCGCGTGCACCTGAGCGATCGAAGCGGCAGCGAGCGCCTCGCGGGAGAACTCGGAGAAGACATCCTCGAGACGGGCGCCGAGATCGGCTTCGACTGTGGTGCGAACCACCTCGAACGGCTCGGCGGGCACCTGGTCGCGGCACTTCTTGAACTCGTCGACGAGCTCGACCGGGAAGAGCCCCTCACCCGAGGAGATGATCTGCGCCAACTTGATGTAGGTCGGGCCGAGGATCTCGATCGCCGAACGCAGACGCTCCGACAGATCGGCTCTCGACGCCTCAGCATCGGCGTATCGGCCGCGACGCTTGCGCACCCACCAGACTCCGACCGCCCAGCCGAGGTGACGGACCACGGTGACGAGACGACGCAGATCAGGGATTCGGCCCGCACGGGTCAGCTCGGGCACCTCGGCCCGCGCCCGCTCGCGCAGTCGCTCAGCGAGCGGCATCCAGGAGATCTCCGACTCCTCTAGCACCCAAGGTGCCGACTCGGTGAACGCGCCCCAGGCGCGATCGGTCGGTTCAGGGGAGGGGTCGGCGTCTCGGCCGGTGGTGGGGGAGTCCACGAGCGTCACCTAGGCAGTCTCGCCGGTGACCGACGACGGCGCACCTCGTGCGGACCGAAGTCGGCGTGACCTCGGACTCAGCGCGGGTCGACGCCCCAAAGGGCGGTGAGTACTGGGGCCGCGAGTTCAGGACGACAGACGATGAAATCCGGAAGCCACGGGTCGGGGTCGTTGTAGACGATGGGGGAGCCGTCGATTCGGCTGACGTGCAGGCCGGCCGCCAACGCGACCGCGGCCGGGGCGGCCGAATCCCACTGATACATGCCCCCGTCGTGCAGATAGATGTCGGCCTCGCCGAGGACCACCGCCATCGCCTTCGCTCCTGCTGAGCCGAGGCGCACCGCATCGCAGCCGAGCTCCTGAGCGACGATCGCCGCGGCGTAGGGGGCGCGGGTGCGGGAGGTGATGAGCCGCGGTCGCTCCCGGCCACCGCCATCGGGCAATGGGGGAGGAGGCTCCATGGTGAGCACCACACCGAGCGCCGGAAGGGCGACCGCCCCAGCGAGAAAACCGCCATCGGCCCAGAGCGCCACATGCACCGCCCAGTCGTGGCGGCCATCCTCGGCGAACTCCCGGGTCCCGTCGAGCGGGTCGATGATCCACACCCTCCCACCCGAAAAACGGCGCGGATCCTCGAGGCCCTCCTCGCTCAGCACCGCGTCATCCGGACGAAGCCGCCGCAACTCCGCCATGAGATACGTCTGACTGGCGTCGTCGCCGGCGTCCTTCACACTCCAGTGGTCAACTCCGGAGACGAAGAGCTCTTCGCGGAGCGCCAGCAGTCGCTCGCCGGCCTCCCGTGCGAGGCGCGCGGCGAGCTGATGGTCGTTCTCGGCGGATTCGGATCCGCCGACCTCGACCGACATCAGGCCAGCTTCTTGTACTTGATCCGGTGCGGCTGATCGACGGAGGCGCCGAACTCGCGGCGACGGAACTCCTCGTACTCCGAGAAGTTCCCCTCGAACCACCGCACCTGGCTGTCGCCCTCGAAGGCAAGGACGTGGGTGGCGATGCGGTCGAGGAACCAACGGTCGTGCGAGATGACGACCGCGCAGCCCGGGAACGACTCGAGTCCCGACTCGAGAGCCCGCAACGTGTCGACGTCGAGGTCGTTCGTTGGCTCGTCGAGGAGCAGCACGTTGCCGCCCGACTTCAACAACTTCGCGAGGTGCACGCGGTTGCGCTCACCGCCGGAGAGCTTGCCGACGAGCTTTTGCTGATCGGTGCCCTTGAAGTTGAAACTCGCCACATAGGCGCGCCCGTGAATCTCACGGTTGCCGATCTTCATATGGTCGACGCCGCCGGTGATCTCCTCGTAGACCGTCTTGTCGGCATCGAGATCGTCGCGACCCTGATCGACGTGGCTGAGCTGCACTGTCGAACCGACGGTGATCTCGCCGGAGTCGGGTTGCTCGATGCCGGTCAGCATTTTGAACAGCGTCGTCTTGCCGGCGCCGTTCGGACCGATGATGCCGACGATGCCGGCTGGCGGGAGCGAGAACGACAGGTCTTCGATAAGCAACCGGTCACCGAACCCCTTGCGGAGGTTCTTCACCTCGATAACGGTGTCACCGAGGCGAGGGCCGGGAGGAATGGCGATCTCAAGCCGGTTCGACGTGTCGCGCTCGGCCTCGGCCTCCGCTTGAAGCTTCTCGTAGGCGGCCAGTCGGGCCTTGCCTTTCGCCTGACGGGCCTTCGGAGCCATGCGGACCCACTCGAGCTCGCGCTCGAGGGTGCGACGCCGCGCCTCGTTCGACTTCTCCTCGCGGGCGAGGCGCTCCTGTTTCTGCTCCAACCACGACGAGTAGTTGCCCTCGAAGGGAATGCCGCGACCCCGGTCAAGCTCGAGGATCCACTTGGCGACATTGTCGAGGAAGTAGCGGTCGTGCGTGATGGCCACCACCGTGCCGGCGTAGTCCTGCAGGAACCGCTCCAGCCAGAACACGCTCTCGGCGTCGAGGTGGTTGGTCGGCTCGTCGAGCAGCAACAGGTCGGGTCGGCTGAGCAGCAGACGACAGAGCGCGACACGACGTCGCTCGCCACCCGAGAGCGTCGTCACATCGGCATCGTCGGGAGGGCATCGCAGCGCGTCCATCGCGATCTCGACATTGCGGTCGAGGCTCCACGCGTCGGTGGCGGCGATCCGGTCCTCGAGGCTCGCCTGCTCCTTGCCGATCTTGTCGTAGTCAGCGTCCGGGTCGGCCCACATGGCCATGACCTCGTTGTAGCGATCGATGATCGACTGGACCTCGACCACACCGTCCATCACGTTGCCGCGCACATCCTTGGCCGGATCGAGTTCGGGCTCCTGGGCGAGATAGCCGACCGTGAAACCCGGGGTGAGGCGAGCCTCACCCGAGTAGCCGTCATCGAGGCCGGCCATGATCTTCAGCAGGCTCGACTTACCGGCGCCGTTGCCACCGATCACGCCGATCTTCGCCCCCGGATAGAACGACAGCGAGATGTTCTCGAGAACGGTGCGATCCGGCGGGTAGTGCCGGGCGAGCTTGTAACAGGTGTAGATGAACTCGTGTGCCATGCGGGCCTGAACCTACCGGCCCCGCCGCTCAGGGGTGGATGACGGGGAACCGCTCGTCATCGAGCGAGTCGCCGACCTCGAGACCCTCGGACTCGAAGGTAGGCGAGACCGGCCAGGGACGCTCCGCCCACACCGCGTCATCGCCGACCCATCGCAGGCTGACCGCGCGTCGCGCGGTCGCGTTCGGATTTCCCGGCGCGCCATGGAGTGTTCGGAAGTGGAAGCACACGACGTCACCCGGTTCGACCGGGAGGCTGATCACTGTCTCGCCATCGAGTTCGCCGTCGGAGCCGACAAAACGATCGGGGAGCTGCTCGTAACGGTCGTCGGCCGTGCCGTAGGGGGAGTGGTCGATGAAGCGCCTCGGAATGAACCAGCGGTTCCAGCGGTGCGAACCCGCGATGAATCGCAGGGCAGACGACTCCGGCACCGGATCGAGCGCGATCCACATCGACACGTTCTGGTCGCCATCGACGCAGTAGTAGGGCTGGTCGTGATGCCACGGGGTCCGTTCGGTGGCGCCCGCTTCCTTGATCAGCACATGCTCATGGAAGAACCGGGCGGTGCGGGACGCCATCAGCGCAGCGGCCGCGGCGGCGAGAGAGCCCTCGCGCACGATCTGCTCGTACTCGGGAACCGACCGCCACGTCACATAGTCACTCCAGAAACCGACCGCGCTTGACGGATCCGTGTACCAGTGGGCGTTCGGGCTCGGCGACTGGCGATTCCGTTCGACCCCGGCGGCGAGCAGCGTGAGATGCTCCTCGGAGACCGCACCGCGCAACACCGTCGCGCCATCGCGTCGGAAGTCCTCGATCGTCTCCTCAGTAACGGTCACCGCTCCCACAGAGCCGACCGTAACGGCCCGCGGTGTCAGCCGTAGAGTGCGGGCGCCATGGCGACCGCTCACCCGACCACCGGAGTCACCTCCCCCGACGACGTCGTCCTTCGACCCGTCGACTGGGCGTTGCTCGCCGTGCCCGGTCTCGTGTGGGGGTCGAGCTTCTACCTCATCGCTGTTGGGCTCGAATCGTTTCACCCGGCCTTCATTGGTTGGGTGCGGATCGCGATCGGATTCGCGGTGCTCTCTCTCGTCCCGCGGGCCCGAACGCGCCTTCCCGCTGACACGCGATCGACGACGGCGCTGTTGTCGGTGACGTGGATGGCGTTGCCTCTCACGCTCTTCGCCTTCGCGGAGGAACGGGTCTCATCGAGCATCACGGGCATGTTGAACGGGATCAACCCGGTCACCGTTGTCGTGGTCGGTTTGCTCGCCTTCGGAGTTCGGGTCAACTCGGGTCGGATCATCGGCCTCACGATCGGCACGATCGGAGGAGTGTTCATCGCGCTCCCGACGATCGGCGAAGGGTCGTCGAGCGTGGCCGGCATCGTGATGATCCTCGTCGCGCTCACCTGCTACGGCATCGCCATCAACGCGGCCGGTCCACTGCAGCGCGCGCACGGCGCTCTACCGGTGATCCGACGATCACTCGGCGGCGCGGCACTCCTCGCCTTGCCGACCGGCATCTGGGGCCTCGCACAGTCAGAGTTCTCCTGGCCGAGCGCGTTGGCCACCGCGGTGCTCGGAACCTTCGGTACCGGTCTCGCCTATGTCGTCCATCTCGGCAACACCGGACGACTCGGCTCTACTCGGGCCAGCACCACCACCTACCTCATTCCTGGAGTGTCGATCATCCTTGGCATGGCGGTGCTCGGGGAAGAGGTCGCCGGCCTCGCGCTACTCGGCAGCGCCATCGCCCTCGTCGGCGCTTGGCAGGTCAACCGCAGCACCTGAGGGCGGGCTGGCGTGCGGATACGCTCACCACGTGATCCCCACCGTCGTCGACTACACCGACCCGGACGCGCCGAGAGCGTTCACTGAGAGCCTCCGCAACACCGGATTCGCCGTGCTGGTGAACCACCCGCTTCCGTGGGAACTGGTGGAGGGCATCTACGCCGAGTGGTCGGAACTCTTCACTTCGGGGGCCGCGCGGTCCTACCTCGTCGGCGCCGACGGCCAAGAGGGCTACTTCCCACCGGACACCTCCGAGACCGCCAAAGGCAATGACGTGCGGGATCTGAAGGAGTTCTTCCACGTCTACCCCTGGTCGACCGTCTATCCGAGCGAGGTGAGCGACGCCGCGCTGCGCTACCGAGACATCGCGTGTGAACTCGCTTCCACGCTGCTCGGCTGGGTCGATGACAACACACCACCCGAAGTCGCCTCCCGGCTCTCACAATCGATCCGCTCCATGATCGCAGGCAACACACGCACCTTGCTTCGCGTGTTGCGCTATCCGCCGCTCACCGGCGACGCCCCTGAAGGCGCGATCCGAGCTGCCGCCCACGAGGACATCAACCTCCTCACCGTGCTGCCTGCCAGCGACGAGTCGGGACTCGAACTCCTCGGCACCGACGGCGAGTGGTACGCCGTGCCCTGCGACCCGGGCTCGATCGCCGTCAACTGCGGAGAGATGCTCGACCTCGCCACCGACGGCTACTACCCAGCCACCACCCACCGCGTCGTCAATCCGACCGGAGACGCCGCTCGCCGGGCTCGCATGTCGCTTCCGCTTTTCCTCGGCGCGGCTGACGACGTCGTCATCACCGACGGCCGAACGGCCTCAGAGCTCCTCGCCCAACGACTCGTCGAGCTGCGGGGCGAGCGCGCCAACTGAGCCGGGCCGGTGTGACCCGAGGCACGACCGGCCTCGCCCGACCAGCCACCGGTACCATTCCCGACGTGTCCGACCCCGCCTCGCCGACCTTCGGCGCCAACTCCTGGCTCGTCGAGGAGATGTACGAGCGCTTCCGCGAGGACCCTGACTCCGTCGGCGAATCCTGGAAGGAGTTCTTCGAGGACTACCGAAGCCAAGCCGACCTGACCAGCCCGAACGGCATCGCGGCCCCGGCACCGGCAGCGCCGTCGAACGGTGCCACCTCCACCGCGTCATCAAACGGCGCTCCGGCCGTCACGGCCGCGCCCGCTCCGAAACCCGCGCCGGCCGCAGCCCCGACCGATCCGGAGGGCTCGCCAATCCGCGGCGTCGGAGCGCGGATCGTCGAGAACATGGAGGCGAGCCTCGGTGTGCCGACCGCCACCAGCTTCCGCAACATCCCGGCGAAACTCCTCGAAGTCAACCGCAAGGTGATTAACGGCTACCGGGCCCGTTCCGGTCAGGGCAAGGTGAGCTTCACCCACCTCATCGGCTACGCGATCGTGCGCGCCATCGCCGACGCGGCGCCGAACATGCGCAACGGGTTCGTCACCGGACCCGACGGCGAGCCGCGCCTCGTTCGTCACGACGCCATTCACATGGGCCTCGCCGTCGACGTCGACAAGGGCGATGGCACCCGCACCCTGCTCGTTCCGGTCCTCCGCGGAGCCGACCAACTCGACTTCGCCGGCTTCCTCGTCGCCTACGAGGAGATCATCCGCAAGGTCCGCAACAACAAGCTCACCGTCGACGACTTCCGCGGGGCGAACATCACCCTCACCAACCCGGGAACGATCGGCACCGTGCAGTCGGTTCCCCGGCTCATGCCGGGCCAAGGCGTCATCGTCGGCGTCGGCAGCATCGACTACCCGGCCGAGTTCGAGGGAGCCGACCGCTCAAACCTCTCGTCGTTCGGCATCTCCAAGGTGGTCACGGTCACCAGCACCTACGACCATCGCATCATCCAGGGCGCCGAGTCGGGCCTCTTCTTGAAGCGCGTGCATGAACTGCTGCTCGGCGAGCACGGCTTCTACGAGGAGATCTTCCACGCACTCGATGTGCCCTACGAGGCCGTGCGATGGCGGCCCGACACCAACCCGATCGACCGCGAGGACGCGATGCTCGCCAAGCAGATGGCGGTCGCGAAACTCATCCGGGTGCACCGGGTGCGAGGGCACCTGATCGCCGACCTCGACCCGCTCCACTGGATGGAGCCGATCATGCCGGTCGAGCTCGACCCGGCGACCTACGGCCTCACCATCTGGGACCTCGACCGCGAGTTCCTCACCGACGGGGTCGGCGGTCGCGCGAAGATGCGTCTCGGCGACCTGCTCGGCGTGCTGCGCGACGCTTATTGCCGCTCGATCGGCGTCGAGTACATGCACATCCAGAGCACCGAGGAACAGCAGTGGTTCCAGGAGCGCTTCGAGACCTCGCCGCCGGTGATCGACCACGACGGCAAACTCCGCATCCTCGAGCGACTCAACGCGGCCGAGGCGTTCGAGAAGTTTCTCGCCACCAAATACGTCGGCACGAAGCGGTTTGGCATCGAAGGTGCCGAATCGGCGATACCGATCCTTGACGAGATCCTGGGGCAAGCGGCCGACGCCGGACTCGACGGAGCGATGCTCGGCATGGCCCACCGCGGCCGGCTCAACGTGCTGTCGAACATCATGGGCAAGAGCCACGAGGCGATCTTCTCCGAGTTCGAAGGACACCTCGACCCGAGCACGGTGCAGGGCTCCGGCGACGTGAAGTACCACCTCGGATCCTCCGGGGTGTTCACCAGCCCGAGCGGCTCGGAGATCCCGATCGAACTCGCCGCCAACCCAAGCCATCTTGAGACTGTCAACCCGATCGTCATGGGTATGGCGCGCGCCCGCCAAGACCAGATCGACCCACCGCTCTCGTACTCGGTGCTGCCACTGCTCATCCACGGTGATGCCGCTTTCGCCGGCCAGGGCATCGTCGCCGAGGGGCTCGCCATGAGCGACATCGGCGGGTACCGCGTCGGCGGCACCATCCACCTGATCATCAACAACCAGATCGGGTTCACCACCGCCCCTCAACACGCCCGGTCCTCGCAGTACTGCTCAGATGTGGCCCGCACCATCCAGGCGCCGATCCTGCACGTGAACGGCGACGATCCGGAGGCCTGCGTGCGCGTGGCCCGTCTCGCCTGGGAGTATCGCCAGACCTTCCACAAAGACGTCGTCATCGACATGGTCTGCTACCGGCGGTATGGACACAACGAGGGCGACGATCCGAGCTACACCCAGCCGCTCATGTACAAGGCGATCGCCGAACGCCGCAGTGTCCGCAAGCTCTACGTCGAATCGCTGGTGCGTCGAGGTGAGATCGATGTCGAGCAGGCCGAGCAAGCCCTCACCGACTTCGGCGCCAAGCTTCAGGAGGCCCTCGACGCCACCCGAGCCCGGGCGCGCGACGAGTTCAAAGCCCCGAAGCCTCCGCAGCCCGTCGGCGTGCTGCCGCCGATCCCCACCGGGGTGGAGCGCGCCACCCTCGACCGGGTCGTCACGCAACTCTCGGCCTATCCGGAGGGCTTCACCGTCCATCCGAAACTGCTGAAGCAGTTCGAGCAGCGCGACGCCGTATACCGCGAGGAAGGCACCGTCGACTGGGCGACGGCCGAGGCGCTCGCCATAGGAACGCTCGTGCTCGAGGGGCATCCGGTTCGTCTCGCTGGAGAGGACTCGCGGCGCGGAACGTTCAGCCAGCGCCACGCGGCCCTCACCGACTACGAGACCGGCGAGGTGTGGGTGCCGCTCAACGAGATCGCCGCCGACACCCGTTTCTGGGTGTACGACTCGCTGCTCAGCGAGTACGCGGCCCTCGGCTACGAGTACGGCTACGCCCACGCCAACCCCGAGGCGCTCGTGATGTGGGAGGCGCAGTTCGGCGACTTCATCAACGGCGCGCAGATCATCATCGACCAGTACCTCGTCGCCGCCGAGGACAAGTGGGGTCAGCAGAACTCGCTGGTCCTTCTCCTCCCGCACGGCTTCGAAGGGCAGGGTCCGGAGCACTCATCGGCGCGCATCGAGCGATTCCTCATCCTCGCCGCTGAGGACAACATCCAGCTCTGCAACGCGACGACCGCCGCTCAGTACTTCCATCTCCTTCGGCGCCAGATCCACTCCGAACGGCGCACCCCGCTCGTGGTGTTCACGCCGAAGCAGGGGCTCCGCATGCGCCAGACCCGCTCAAGTGTCGCCGAGCTCACCGAGGGCTCGTTCCGCGAGGTACTCGACGATCCAGGAGTCTTCGACCGCTCAAGCGTGCGTCGCGTCGTGTTCTGCTCGGGCAAGGTTGCCTGGGACGCGATGGCCGAGCGCGACCGTCGGGAGGCTCCCGTGGCAGTGGTGCGGGTGGAGCAGCTCTACCCGCTGCCCACCGAGCAGATGTACGCCGTGCTCGAGTACTACCCGAACGCTCGTGAGATCGTCTGGCTTCAGGAGGAACCCGAGAACATGGGTGCCTGGAAGTTCATCGAGCACCGCATCTGGAGGGTGAAGGAGCGGGGTTACGACCTCCGTCATGTCGCCCGTGTCGAATCGGGCTCGCCGGCGACTGGTTCCAAGACCGTCCACGACCAGGAACTGGTCGACCTGTTGGACGAGACCTTCGCCGGCCTCTGAGCCGGCGGGCTCAGACCAGGTTGATACCGAGCACCGCGCCGAGTTCGCGCAGCGATTCGCGCCAGTCGACCACCTTGATCGTCACCATCCCCATCGCCGCGGCCGGCTTCAGGTTGATGCCGAGATCGTCGAGAAACACCACGTCGCTCGGCTCGACTCCAGCCGTCGCGCAGGCCAATTCGTAGAACTCGGGTTCCGGTTTACGCACACCGACCTTGGACGACTCGATGATGTGATCGAACCTCGACATTGCGTCATCGACGTCGGGTCGGTCACCCGTCGACCCGAGAACGTTGTTGGTGAGGCAAGCCAGGATGAAACCCTCATCGTGGAGGCGATCGAGAGCGGCCACCATCTCGGGTCGCACCGAGCCATAGAGGCAATTGAGCACATCACCGCCGGGCACTCGATAGCCAAGTCGCTCTGACTCGTCGGCAAAAAGTGAGTCGAACTCGGCGGCGCTCACCTCGCGACGTTCGATCTTCGCCCAGGCATTCGTGTCGGGATCCACCGAGTTGACCGAGCGGATGAAGTCGTGGGGGAGTCCATTGGCCTCCTCGTAGCGGTTGAACGCCTCAAAGGGACTCGAGGTGATCACCCCACCAAAGTCCCAGAACACGGCGCGATGATGACCCGAGGGTGTCGAACTCACGACCGACGACTCTACGATGGTTCCAACGGACGCGTGCCAACCCCCGTCGCCCTGCCGAGGCGGACGACGACCGGACGCGACCAAACGGAGGCATCAGCCGTCCGATCACCCCCACATCGACCCACTCCGGGTCCGACACGAGGAACACATGTCCAACAACACGGGTCCGAACCACATCGTGGTCGACGGATCAAACATCGCGACCGAAGGTCGCTCCATGCCCAGCCTCCAACAGTTGAGCGAGGCGGTGACGGCGTTCATGGCCGATTACCCCGACGTGCCCGTCACCGTGGTGGTCGACGCCACCTTCGGGCATCGCATCAACAAGTCGGAGCGCGACGAGTTCGATGAGGCGGTCGCCAACAACGAACTTGTCGCGCCGCCGGCCGGCGCTGTCGGGCGAGGCGACGCCTTCGTCTTGAACATCGCTCGGAAGTCCGGCGCGACCGTGCTCAGCAACGACTCGTTCCAAGAGTTCCACGGCACCCATGAGTGGCTCTTCGAGGAGGGCCGCCTGATCGGCGGCAAGCCGGTGCCACACGTCGGATGGGTTTTCGTCGCTCGCACACCGGTGCGCGGCACCGTGTCGCGCCAGGTGACGCGGACCTCCCGCAAGACCGACACGAAACCGGAGAAGGCGGCGGCACCAGCCAGCAAGGCGGCGTCGAAGTCGAAATCCACTCAAAAGGGACGGACGAGCGTGGCGGCGAGCGAGCCAATGCCCACACCGAAAACCCCACCGCCCGGAGCGGCGACGGTCAACGAGCTCGTTCCGTTCCTCGACTTCGTCGAACGTCACCCCATCGGCACGAGTTGCACCGGGGTTGTCGAGGCCTACTCGTCGCACGGGGCGTATCTGAAAGTGGATGACGTGAGGGTCTATGTGCCGCTTCGACTCATGGCCGATCCACCGCCTCCGAGCGCGCGCAAGGTCATGAAGTTGGGGGAGAGCGCGACCGTGGTGATCGCTGGATTCGTGCCAGCCCGTCGGAGTATCGACGCTGGACTCCCCGGGATGGTCGACGGGGACGCCGCACCGCAGGATTTGGGTCCGAAGCCGGCCTCGAAGCAGGCAGCACCGAAGAAGGCAGTGGCGAAGAAGGCAGTGACGAAGAAGGCAGCGGCGAAAAAGGCGGCGGCGAAAAAGGCAGTGGCGAAGAGGGCTCCGGCGACGAAGGCAGCACCGAAGAAGGTTGCGCCGACGCCCACGAGGGCGGCTGCTGCCAAGGCAACGGGCGCGAAGGCAACGGCACCCAAAAAGGTCGCCGCGAAGAAAGCGGTCGTGAAGCAGTCCGCCGCGAAGAAGGCGGGGCCCAAGAAGGCCGCCACCAAGAAGCCGGCCACCAAGAAGGCTCCAGCGAAGACCGCCTGAGAGACTGACCCCATGCGCATCGTCACCTGGAACGTCAACTCGCTGAAGGCCCGGCTCCCTCGGGTCACCGAGTGGATCGAAGAGGTTCGCCCCGAGGTTCTCTGTCTCCAAGAGACGAAGATGGCCGACGAGGCCTTTCCCGCCCTTCATTTCGAGGAACTCGGTTACACCGGAGCGCACTTCGGTCAAGGCCGTTGGAACGGCGTCGCCATCATCTCCCGCGTCGGACTCGACGACGTCGTGGCCAACTTCGCCGACGGCATCGAACCCGACACCGAGGCGCGCATCATCACCGCGACCTGCGCCGGCGTCCGTGTCTCGAGTGTCTACGTGCCGAATGGGCGCGCCGTCGACGACCCCCACTACGAGTACAAGCTCGACTGGCTCGACCGCCTCGTCGCGCATCTCGAGCGCGACACCTCACCGAGCGCCGACGTGGTGGTGACCGGCGACTTCAATATCGCACCCACCGATGCTGACGTCTTCGACCCCGGCATGCTCGATGGCGGCACCCACGTCACCCCGGCCGAGCGTGACCGACTTGCCGCACTCGCCGACTGGGGACTCACCGACCTGTTCCGAGGGCACCACGCGGCGGACGGTCTCTACTCGTGGTGGGACTACCGCTCCGGCTCGTTTCACAAAGGACATGGCATGCGAATCGACCTCAGCCTCGGCACCGCGAGCGTGGCCAAACGCTGTCGATGGAGTGTGGTCGACCGCAACGCCCGCAAAGGCGAGTCGCCGAGCGACCACGCTCCGGTGATCGTCGAACTCTCCGACTGAGCTCAGTCGACCCCGTCGAGGGCGGCAGTCACCCCGGCGATCAGCCGCTCGCTGGTCATCGCTCCGAGGCCCGTCGCCCGATCAAGCGCGGCAGCATCTCGAGGCGCCGAATCGGCGATCCGACGCAGCGCCGCGTCCGAACAAAACTCAGAAGGCAACACGCCGATCCGACGAGCGGCGGTTTCGCGCCAACGCTCCAACCGCGCCATCACCTCGCGCTCTCGGCGTCGGGTTCCGTCGACCGGTCGGAGGGAAGGAGGCGCCGCGGCCTCGGCTTCAACCGAGACGAACCCGTCGAGGAACGGTGAGGGTTGACGCCGGTATCCGCCGCGTCGCTCCGCCCTCGACACCGAGCACAGTTCGGTGGCCCGGGTCAGCGCCACATACAGCAGCCTGGCCTCCTCCGCGACCGCCGCCGTCGTGGTCGCCGCACGATGCGGACTCAACCCCTTCTCCACTCCCACCACGAACACCACTGGCCACTCCCGACCCTTCGAGGCGTGAAAGGTGAGCACCTCAACCCCCGCCACATCGCGAACACCGAACGGATCGACCGTTGCCATCCACGAGCGAAGGGCGGTCCCATCGCCGTGCGGCTGTTCGCGGAGGAAGTCGACCAGAACCTCACCGACGCGGGCGGTGGCCTCACGCTCATCGGTTGATCGGCGACCTTGATCACCTGCGCCCTCCCGCTCGCCATCGAAATCATCCAGCAGATCATGGGCCAACGACCGCAGCACTGAAGCTGACGAGCATCGTTGCGCTTGATCGAGCAGTCGGCGCTCCACCGAACCCGAGGCGAGCGCTCGGCGACGGATGCGCAGACCGCGAGCCTCAAGCGCCTCGATCACCCCACCGGCGACCTGATGGGTGCGAGCGAGCACCGCCACCTCACCCCGGCGGATCATGTCCGGATCACAGGCCGCCACCGCACCCGCAACCGCTGCCGCCTCGGCGGCCTCGTCGGGAAGCACCCGCATCGCCACCGGTCGGGCGTCGGAACGCGCCGACACGAGACCGGCGCCCTGGCCCGAGCCATCGAGCACGTGATTGCCCGCCGCGACGATCTGCGGCGTCGAACGATGGTTGACCGGCAGTCGGATCACCTCAACACCGGGGAAGCGATCAGACACGTCGACCAGCAGCGACGGATCGGTGCCGTTGAACCCGTAAATCGCCTGCGACGGATCGCCCACCAAGAAGAGATCGTCCACCCCGTCGCGAAGCAGATCGACGAGTCGATGCTGGAGCGGGTTGAGGTCTTGGGCCTCGTCGACGAGCAGATGTCGGAACCGCCACCGGGTCGCCTCGGCGTAGGAGCGATCACCCTCGAGCTCTCGAACGAGCATCGTGAGGAGATCATCGAGATCGACCACTCCGCGCCGCCGCTTCTCCGCCGCGTAGGCCTCCAACGCGTCCGGCACCCTCGACATCACACGCGAACGTCGGCCGGCCGTTCGGGCGGCCCGCTGGTAGTCGTTGGGACCAAGGCCGCGCGCGAGCGCCCAGTTGACCTCCTCCAGCACCGCCGAGGCCGACGCCCGCTCCGCTCCCGATCCCTCACCTTGGCCCCGCGCGGCTCGCAGAAGCCGGACCCGATCGTCGACGACCGTCGGCACCGGACGATTCGTGTCCATCCACCGCCGTCGCAGCAGACCGAGGGCGACCGAGTGGAAGGTGCCCGCTTCGACCCGCTCTCGGACCCCGCTCGCGCCGAGCCGTCGGCGGAGCTCGCCAGCCGCCTCTCGCGTGAACGTGAGCGCGAGGGTGTGGGAAGCCTCCGCCGTTCCCGAGAGCACTCGATGGGCGATTCGCCTGGTGAGAACTCGGGTCTTGCCCGACCCCGCTCCGGCGATCACGGCGACAAGACGCGACTCGGTGACGACCGCGCGTCGCTGATCATCATCGAGATCGACGAGCAGGTCGGCCGGTTCCACGGTGCAACGGTACCGGCCGCTCCGAAGCCGCTCCGAAGGCGCCCCCGTGGCACACTCACTTGATGCCCCGGGCAACCCTCGCGAACTCAATCGAGATCGAGTACGACACCTTCGGATCACCCGACGATCCGGCCCTCCTGCTTGTCGCCGGCTTCACCTCCCAACTGATCTCATGGGACCCTGAACTCTGCGACATGCTCGCCGATCGGGGTCGTTACGTGATCCGCTATGACAACCGGGACTGCGGACTCTCAACCCGCCTCGACGGTGTCGAGGTCGACACGGCCCGCGCTACCGAGATCTTCCTCCTCGGCCACGACGAGACGATCGCGAGCCCCTACACCCTCTCCGACATGGCAGCCGATGGGATCGGGCTCCTCGACCACCTCGAAATTGACCGTGCGCACATCAAAGGCGTTTCGATGGGCGGGATGATCGTGCAGACGATGGCGATCGAACATCCCGACCGGGTCGCCTCGGTGACATCGATCATGAGCACCACGGGCGAGCGCGAGTATGGGGAACCCACCCCGGAGTCGCTCGCTGTGTTGCTCGCCGACCCCCCGCCCGATCGGCAGGCCTACATCGATGGCGCCTCCGAGTACGCCGTCTGGGCATCCAAGCGACACTTCGATCTCGAGCGCGCCCGCCGCTTCGCGGCTGCCTCCTACGATCGGGCCTTCTACCCCGAAGGGGCGTCGCGGCAGATGACAGCGATCCTCGCCAGCGGCGACCGAGCCGGAGGGCTCAGCCAACTTCGGGTGCCGATGCTCGTGATCCACGGCTGGGACGACACCCTCATCACCCCGTCGGGCGGACAGCGAACCGCTGAGATCACTCCCGGCGCGGAACTACTCATGCTCGACGACATGGGCCATGACCTACCCGTGCCGCTCTGGCCGCAGATCGTCGATGCTGTCATCGCCCACGGCGACCGCAACCCCTGACACGACAACACCGGAGGACAGACATGGCGGGACCACTCAAGGGAGTGCGGATCATCGAGATCGCGGGGATCGGCCCGGGACCGTTCGCAGCAATGATGCTTGCCGATATGGGGGCCGACGTCATCCGCGTCGACCGTGCCGCCGCCGTCCGCGGGATCGCGACCGACCCCGGGCTCGACGTGCTCCAACGCGGACGTCGCAACATCGCCCTCGATCTGAAGCATCCCGATGGAGTCGCCACCCTCCTCGACCTCGTCGGCGAGGCCGATGCGCTCATCGAGGGGTTCCGCCCCGGGGTGATGGAACGCCTCGGCATCGGTCCCGACGTGTGCGCCGAGCGGAACCCGCGACTCGTCTACGGCCGGATGACGGGCTGGGGCCAGGATGGCCCGTACGCGCACGCCGCCGGCCACGACATCAACTACATCGCCCTCGCCGGTTCCCTCGCCCATATGGGCCGAGCCGACTCCGGTCCGGTCCCGCCGCTCAACATGGTCGGCGACTTCGGCGGGGGAGGCATGCTCCTCGCCTACGGGGTGGTCTGCGGACTGCTCGAAGCCTCCCGATCCGGCGAAGGACAGGTGATCGACGCCGCCATGGTCGACGGCGCGGCTGTGCTCATGTCGATGTTTTGGGCGTTCTCCGCGATGGGGGTGCACGACCCCGATTCGCGTGGCACCAACCTCCTCGACACCGGGGCTCACTTCTACGACGTCTACGAATGCTCCGACGGGGCTTACATCTCGATCGGGTCGATCGAACCGCAGTTCTACGCCGAACTTCTCGAACACCTCGAACTCACCGATGACCCCGACTTCGCGCGGCAGATGGACAAGTCGGCCTGGCCCGATCTGAAGCGGCGGCTCACCGAGATCTTCTCCCGACGGACTCGAGACGAATGGTGCGAACTGCTCGAGCACACCGATGTGTGCTTCGCGCCGGTGCTGACCATGGGTGAGGCCGCTGAGCACCCCCACAACGTCGCCCGCGGCACCTTCACCGAGATCGCCGGTCTCCGCCAGCCGGCCCCGGCCCCCCGGTTCTCGCGGACCGCTCCCGAAGTGTCCTCGCCTCCCGCGCACCCCGGCCAACACACCCGTGAGACCCTCCTTGACTGGGGAATCAACCCCGAGCGGGTCGAGGAACTCATCGGATCGGGCGCAGCCCGCCAGGCGTGAACCACACCGTCCGCCTCGTTCGACACGGCCGGGCAACTGCTGGCTGGGACGTCGACCCCGACCCGGGGCTCGACGACCTCGGACGACACCAGGCTGAGACGGTCGCCGGTGTGCTCGACGAGTCGGTCCCCGCCGGATCGGCCATCTGGACCAGCCCGCTCCGGCGGTGCCGCGAGACCGCCCACGCCTTCACCGCCCGTCGCGGCGTCGAAGCGCTCGTCGAGCAGCGCGTCGCTGAGATCCCGTCACCCGAAGGTGTTGAGCTGGCGGACCGCGTCGAGTGGCTCCGCGCGGCGATGGGTGGAACCTGGGCCGACCTCGGCGACCGATACACCGACTACCGCGACCGGGTGGTCGAGGCGGTCATCGGAACCACCGGGGACACCGTCGTCTTCTCCCACTTCATCGCCATCAACGCTGTCATCGGACACTGCCTCGGCGACGACCGGCTCGTGATCGACCGACTCGACAACACCTCGGTCACCACCGTCGAGGTGGACCCAGTCACCCGGACCGCGCGGCTTATCGCGCGCGGGCACGAAGCCGACACGCTCATCCGCTGATGACTTGATCGCGCGTCGTGCCGACGTCGCCGGCGGGAGTGGTGGCATGCTCTGGCGGTGACCGGTCCCCGACGCGTCATCGCACTCGCTCTCGTCAGCGCCGCCCTGGCGGGCTGCGCCTACCTCGACGCCGACGCCGAGCCGCTGCCCCCGGTGACGAATGCCCCCGAGACGCTGACAGCGACCGAGACGAGCGTTGCGGGCGGGGATGTCACCGATGCCTCCGAGGTGAGCCCCGACGAGCCCGCCGTCACCACGACCACGACCACCACGACCACGCTCCCCCCGACCACGACCATCCCGCCACCACTCGGGGTCGACGAGTTGATCCTCGGACCCAACGGAATCGGTGGCGCGCTCCTCGGCGCTGACCCAGACACCTCCGTCAGCTACATCTCGTCGATCCTCGGCGCCCCAACCGATGACAGCGGCTGGGTCGATCCGCTCGAGTTCTACCTCTGCCGTGGCACGACCGTCCGCCGTGTCGAATGGGGAGTGCTGTCGGTCATGTTCGGCGACGAGTCCGATATCGCCACCGGCCGAACCCACCTCATCTCGTGGACCTACGGGCTCATCGACCGCCTCGGCGACGAGCCCCTCGGGCTGCGCACCGCCGGGGGAGTGACCCTCGGCGACCAACTCGCCGGCCTGCGAGCCGAGTTCGGATCGATCGCGGTCGACGAGGGCGACGCCGACCTCGACATCCCGCCCAGCTTCTACATCGGTCCCACCCTGAGAGGCCTGAGCACCGGGGTCGCCGACGAGGACTACGTGCTCGTGCTCATCGGTGGCAGCGGGTGCACCGGATGACCCTCCTCGAATGGCATGACCTGAACGCCTGGGTGCTCATCTGGTCGAACGCCGCTCTCGGACTCTGGTTCAACTCAGCTCAGTTCGCGCCGCAGCTCCGCCACCGATTCATCTGGCCCGCCACCGTTGTCGTCCAGGCGACCGTGTTCACCCAAGCCATCCTCGGTGTGCTCATCGTGAATCGCACCGAACTCGAACTCGACGACATGCACGCCCTCTACGGCTTCTCCACGATCATCGCCGTCGGCATCCTCTACAGCTACCGGTCAAGCCCGTTCATCCGCGATCGACAGTGGCTGCTCTACGGACTCGGCTCGTGGTTCGTGATGGGCCTCGGGCTCCGCAACCTCTACCTGCACTGACGGCCAACGACCGCCCGGGGCGTCAGGCGGTGGTGATCAACTCGCGCAGCAATCCAACCAGGTGCACCGGCGGCGCCACGTCGCGGGGGAGGGGCACCACCAGTTGACGCTGCTGCTCCTTCACGACCGCGTTGCGCGCCAGTCGCCGAAGTCGCATCGACTCGCTCGCCTTCAACTCGACGCCGCTCAACCGGGCCTGGCGTCCACGTTGACGGTCACCGGTCACCTGCAGCTCGGTGATCCCGCAGCGGATGCACTCGGCGCGCAACTCGCCGATCGTCAACAACATCTCGGCCTCGGCTGGTACTGGGCCGTAGCGATCCTCCCATTCCGCGCGGATATCGGCCACCTCCTCGGCCGTGGTGACCTGCGCAAGACGCCGGTACGCCTCGAGTCGGAGTTCCTCCTTGGCCACATAGTCCGCCGGCAGGAACGCGTCGGTTGGAATGTCGAGTGACACCGACGGCGGGGTCGGCGGCGGTTCACCTTTCATCTCGGCCACCGCTTCGGTGACCATCTGGCAGTACAGGTCGTAGCCGACGGCGGCGATGTGACCGGATTGCGACTCGCCGAGCAGGTTTCCCGCCCCGCGGATCTCGAGATCGCGCATCGCGATACGGAAACCGGATCCGAGATCGGTCGACTCGCCGATCGTTCGCAGCCGCTCGTAGGCCTCCTCGCTCAACGTTCGTTCCCGCGGATGGAAGAGATAGGCGTAGGCGCGCTGGCCGCTTCGACCCACGCGACCTCGCAACTGGTGCATCTGGCCGAGCCCGAGGAGATCGGACCGCTCGACCACCAAGGTGTTCACCGTCGGCATGTCGATGCCCGACTCGATAATGGTCGTGCACACGAGCACGTCGTAGTGCCCCTCCCAGAAGTCGACCACGACCTGTTCGAGGCTTCCCTCGTCCATCTGGCCGTGGGCGACCGCGATGCGCGCCTCGGGCACGAGTTCGCGCAGTCGGGCGGCCGCGTCGTCGATCGTTTTCACTCGGTTGTGCACCCAGAACACCTGGCCCTCGCGGAGCAACTCACGTCGGATCGCCTCCACCGCGACTCGCTCGTCGTACTCCCCAACGAAGGTCAGGATGGGCTGTCGGTCCGCCGGAGGGGTCTGCAGCAAGGAGAGATCGCGGATGCCGACGAGTGACATCTCGAGGGTGCGGGGAATCGGCGTGGCCGACATCGTGATCACATCGACCGAAGTGGCCAACTGTTTGATCGCCTCTTTGTGGGTCACCCCGAATCGCTGCTCCTCATCGACCACGAGCAGACCGAGGTCCTTGAACGCGACATCACCGGTCAGTAGCCGATGGGTGCCGATCACGCAGTCGATCTCCCCGGAGGCGAGGCCGGCCACCACCCGATCCGCCTCGGAACGGGTGAGGAAACGCGAGAGCACCTCCACCCGAATCGGATAGCCGGAGAAACGGTCAGCGAAGGTCGCGCCGTGCTGGGTGGCGAGCAACGTGGTCGGGGCGAGCACCGCGACCTGCTTGCCACCTTGGATCGCCTTGAAGGCGGCGCGGATCGCCACTTCGGTCTTGCCGAATCCGACATCGCCGCACACCAGACGGTCCATCGGCACCGCCCGCTCCATATCGGCTTTCACCTCGTCGATCGCCCGTCGCTGATCGGGGGTCTCCACATAGGGGAACGCCGATTCCATCTCCGCCTGCCAGGGGGTGTCGGGTCCGAAGGCGTGACCCTCGGTGGACACCCGTCGCTGATAGAGCACGACGAGTTCTTGGGCGATCTCGCGCACCGCGGAACGAACCCGGGTCTTCGAGGCCGCGAAGTCACTGCCCCCGAGCCGATGCAGGGTCGGCGTCTCCCCACCGATGTAGGGGCGGAGTGAACCGATCTGATCCGAGGGCACGTACAACTTGTCGGCGCCCTTGTAGGCGAGGAGCAGGTAGTCGCGCTCAGCCCCACCGATAGCGCGGGTCACCATCCCCTCGTAACGGCCCACCCCGTGGTGCTCGTGCACCACGTAACTGCCCGGCCGGAGACCCTCGAATGTGGTGGTGGCTGTGCGCTGGCGCGGACGCCGATGAGCCCGCCGGCGACCGGTGAGATCGGACTCGCAGATCACCGCCACCTTCGCCCGTGGCAGATGCCAGCCCCGATGAATGGGAGCGACCGTGACAAAACCACCCGGATGCGAGAGATCGGTCGAGGCCGAGGCCCGAGCCAACTCGAGACCCTGTTCGAGGAACGACTCGGCGATCCGGTTCGCCGAGCCCTCGCCGTCAGCGGCAACCACCACCCGAGTGCCGTTCGCGATCAGCTCGCGCAGTCGATTGGTCAATCCAGCGATATCGCCACCCACCGGACCCCAGCCCGACGATTCGACGATCGGCGTATCGGGCGACTCGGGAGCCGAGTCCATCGTCCAAAACGAGCCCGATTCCGCGAGAAGACGATCCGGGTCCACATGAAGTCGAGGGAACGAGACCTCCGGGTCGCGAGCCCAGGTCTGCGCGAGGGTTCGAGCCAGATCGTCCTCTTCCGCGATGAGGTCGGCCGCCCGGTCCCGCATCCGTCGTGGCTCGACGAGGAGCACACGGGCCGACTCGGGAAGTAGATCGGTGATGAGGAGATCGGAATCGACGAGCCAGGGGAGCCACGACTCCATCCCATCGAAGTGGGTTCCCTCGGCGAGGCGCTCCCACTGCTCGCGACCCCACGGGTCGCTCGCCACCAGCGATGCGGCGCGCTCTCGAACGGCGGCGTCGGGGGTCAACTCGCGGGCGGGGAAGATTCGAACCGACTTGATATCGGAGATCGAGCGCTGGTCGTTCACACCGAACTCCGTCAGCCGGTCCACCTCGTCGCCCCAGAGATCGATCCGCACCGGCCGGTCGGCAGTGGAGGGGAACACGTCGATGATCGCGCCGCGGCGGGCGAACTCACCGCGATGCTCAACCAACTCCTCGCGCCGATAGCCGGCGGCCACGAGATCACGGACGATCGCCTCGGGATCGATCACGTCGCCATGAGCGACCTCCAGCGCGGATACCGCGTCGGCCCCCGGACCGAGACGCTGCAACAGCGCCCGGACACCGGAGACGATCACCCGAGGGCAGTCGTCCGAACGACGAAGGCGCCATAGCACCTCGAGTCGGCGTCCCATGGTCTCGATCGCGGGGGAGACCCGTTCGAAGGGGAGGGTCTCCCATGCGGGAAAGAGCGCCACCGACTCCATCGGCAGCAGTTGGCAGAGATCATCGTGCAGGCGGGCCGCGTCGGTGCCGGTAGCGCAGGCGACCAGGAGCGGTCGTCGCTTGGAGAGTCTCGCGAGCGCCGCGATCGACACCGGACGCGCCACCTCGGCAACCGCGATTCTCGCGGAGGGGTCACCGAGGGCCCGCATGACCGCCGGCTCGTCGCGAAGCAGGCCGACCAGTGAGCCGAGCGGGGCCTCGCTCATCGCGAGTTGATGTCCTGCATCGTCTCGGCGGCACCCCGCGTGACGATCGAACTGACCGCATCGGCCGCGATCTCCACTGACACGTCGAGCACCTCGCGCTCACGGGCCGGGATCCGCGTCAGCACATGGTCGGCACCCCGCGCCGCCGACGGAGGCTTGCCAACACCGATACGGATCCGCAGGTAGTCCTGGGTGGAGAGCGCCGAGGTGATGCTCTTGAGTCCGTTGTGGCCGGCGAGGCCACCACCGGCCTTCACGCGCACCACACCGGGTTCGAGATCGAGTTCGTCGTGAACGACGATGATCCGCTCCGGATCGTTGAACTTGAATCGCTTCACCAGCGATGCGGCCGCCCGCCCCGACTCGTTCATGAAGGTGAGCGGCACGGCGAGCACCACCCTCGTGTCGCCGATCCGGGTCTCCGCGACCGCCGCGTCGTTGCGTCCGGTTCTCAGATTGGCCTCGAGTCGCTCGGCGAGAAGGCGGACAGCGTCCTCGCCGACGTTGTGGCGGGTGTGCTCGTAACGGCGGCCCGGGTTGCCAAGGCCGAGGACGAGCCAGTCGAAACTGCCCGAGCCGTCACCGCCGCGGATCCTGGCGAACATCAGCTCAACTTACGATCGCCGCGCTCAGCGGGCGATCACTCAGCGTCGTCGCCTGAGGCCTCGCCGGAGGAATCGTCGGAGGCCTCGCCATCGGACTCGGCAGCGGCTTCGCCGTCCTCGCCCTCTGCGGCGGTCTCCTCCTCGACGGCGGTGCGCAGGATCGTCACGGTGACGACCGGCTGGTCATCCTCGTGAGCGAACGAGCAGCCAGCCGGGACGGCGATCTGGCCGACGGTGATGACGTCGTTGACGGTCATCGCGGAGATGTCGATCTCGATCGAGTCCGGGATGGTTCGCGGCGTGGTGCGAACCTGGAGCTCGCTGAGCTGGAGGTCGACGAGGCCGTTGTGGAGAGCGACCTCCTTGGCCTCACCGTTCAGGTGAACCGGAACGTTCACGACGATCTCGACGTCGAGGTTCACCTGGAGGAAGTCGATGTGGCTCACGGTGCGACGCACGGGGTGACGCTGCATTTCCTTGACGATCGCCGGGTACACGGTGCCCTCGACAGTCAGGTCGAGCACGGTGTTGACACCCGAGGGCCCCGACAGGGCGGCGCGCAGATCGCGGCGGTTCACCGAGATGCTGATCGGGGTCATGCCGAGGCCATAGACGACGGCGGGGATGCGGTCCTCGCGGCGGAGCCGGCGGGAGGACGGGCTACCGGTCTGGCGACCGGTGTCTGCGATGAGAACGTTGCTGGACATGTGCGCCTCGGTGAAGGTTCGGTCGGGACGGGCCCGATGCGGCAGCGGCCGAGGCTATCGGCGGACCGGCGGGGCGACACCCGCGCGGAGCGTGGCTCAGGCGTAGTTCTCGCCGGCGAAGATCTCGCTGACGCTGGTGTCGTCGAACACCGCGGACAGCGCCTCGGCGATCAGCGGCGCGATCGAGAGCACCTCGATCTGCGGCAACTGCTTCTCCTCAGGGAGCGGGAGCGTGTTCGTCAACACCACCCGCGAGATCGGAGAGTTCTTCAGCCGATCCACCGCCGGGCCTGATAGGACCCCGTGGGTGGCCATAGCCCAGACCTCGGTCGCCCCACGGGCGAGCAGGATCTCGGCTGCCGAGACGATCGTGCCTCCGGTGTCGATCATGTCGTCGGTGAGGATGCAGAGCCGACCGGCCACATCGCCGATGACCTCTTTGGCCTCAACCACGTTCGCCTGCCCCTTCGGTCGGCGCTTGTAGATGAACGCGATATCGGCCTCGCAGTCGTGCAGGTGCTGAGCCATACGCTCCGCCACCTTGATGCGGCCAGAGTCGGGGGAGACGATGACCGGAGCATCGGGAGCCTGGGCCCTGATGTAGGCCTCGAGCACCGGGCCAGCGGTGAGATGGTCAACCGGCCCGTCGAAGAACCCCTGGATCTGGCCGGAGTGCAGATCGATTGAGATCAGCCGGTTCGCCCCAGCGAGGCGGAACATGTCGGCGACGAGACGGGCCGTGATCGGCTCGCGACCCTCGGCCTTGCGGTCTTGGCGGGCGTATCCGTAGAACGGGCACACCGCGGTGATGCGCTTCGCCGAGGCGCGCTCGGCGGCGTCGATCATGGTCAGTTGCTCCATGATCGAGTCGTTGACCGAGCGCCCGTCGATGCCGTAATGGCTCTGCATGATGAACACGTCGGTGCCGCGCACGCTCTCGGCGAAGCGCGGGCGGATCTCGCCATTGGAGAACTCGACGATGTTCGGGTTTCCGAGCGACACCCCAAGATGGGAGGCCACCTCAGCGGCGAGGGTCGGATGGGTCCGACCGCTGTAGACCGCGAGCTTCTTCGTGGTGACCTTCTCGAGTGGTTCCAAGTGTCTGCTCTCCTCCCCCAGTGGGGCATCGCGATCAGCGGTCGTCAGGGGGCAGTGTAGAACGCGCCACTCACCCCGCCCGAAGGCACCGTCGTTCCGGCGGGCAGATGAGCGAACGGACCGACGTGAGCCGCGTCGCCGATCGTCGCTCCGACACCGACGGAGTTCTCGACCACGCACTCGCGTCCGACGGCGCAGTCGTCGAGATGGGTGAAGGGACCGATCCGCGATCCGTCGCCGATCGAGGTGACCCCGCGCAAGATGGTTCCCGGGTAGAGAGTTACATCGGTGCCAATCGTCACCGTTACATCGAGGAAGGTTTGCCGTGGGTCGAACATCGTGACCCCGGCGCTCAACCAGTGACGGTTGGTCCGGTTGCGCATCTCGCGCTCGGCGAGAGCGAGTTGCCAGCGGTCGTTCACCCCTTGGGTCTCCGCTGAGGGGGCGCGCACGCATCCGACGCGATGGCCGAGGTCGGCCAACTGCGCGATGACGTCGGTCAGGTAGTACTCGCCCTGGGAGTTATCGGCGTCGAGATTTCGAAGTGCCGGTCCGAGGAGATCTCGCCGAAATGCGTAGACGCCGGTGTTCCACTCCTTGATGTCGAGTTCCTCGGGGCTCGCGTCGCGCTGCTCAACGACCCGGAGCACTCGGCCATCGCTGGCGCGAACGACACGTCCGTACCCGGTCGGGTCATCGAGGGTGCTCGTCAAAATCGTCGCCGCGTTGCGGTTCTCATCGTGGGAGCGGACGAGCTCGGCGAGGGTCTCCGAGCGCAGCAGGGGGGTGTCGCCCGGAAGCACCAGCACCACCGAGTCGTCGTCGTAGTCGTCGCCGTCGAGTCGCGCCATGCCGACGGCGGTCGCGTCGCCGGTGCCGTTCTGTTGGACCTGCTCGGCGAATCGGATACCCGCCCAGTCGGGCGCGAGACGCTCGGCCTCTTCGGCAACGAGGTCACCGCCGTGACCCACCACGACGACGGTCGACCGGGGACGCACCGCTTCGAGTGCGTGCACCACGTGCAACAACATTGGACGGCCGCAGATCGGGTGGAGGGGTTTGGGGGTGCGCGACCTCATTCGGGTCCCGACACCGGCCGCAAGGATGATGGCCGAGATGTCCATGTGGTTCCGGGGAGAGGACTCGAACCCCTACACGCGGCACCAAAAACCGCTGTCCTGCCAATTAGACGACCCCGGATGGTCGGCGGGATGAGGGCCACCCCGACGACCACACGGTATCCGCCCGCGCGCATTCGCCCGACCCGGTTCGGAACGCCGCTGCAGCCGGTAGCGTGCCCGACCTATGGGTTCGCTCGTGAAGAAGCGCAGGAAGCGCATGCGGAAGAAGAAGCACAAGAAGATGCTGAGGCGCACGCGCCACCAGCGCCGCAAGTAGCACCTCGCGTCGAAGTGACGTCACGCCCCGAGCGTCGACGTCTCCACCACACGAGCGCCCTCGTCGGTCAGACCGGCGAGGGCGTCGCCATGTCGGCCCTCAACGAACCAGGTGGCGCCGCTACCGGCGAGCACCGGGGCGATGCCGCACCGCTCATGGATCGCGTCTCGCCACCCAGCCAGGTCGGGTGTGACCGCGATTGCGGCTACCTCCAGATCGTTCGCTCCCTCACCGGTCGGACCGCCAAGCGCGTCCCAGGCCGCGTAGACCTCCGGTGTCGACGACGTGAGCGGCGGGATCACCAGCGTGATGTCGAGACGCCGAGTCGGCAAGGGCTCGACGATCTCACCAATGCCGGTCACCCGGGCTCGGCCGCCGACGAGGCAGAACGGGATGTCAGCGCCGAGCCGCGAAGCCGCGACCGGGTCGTGAACGCCAGCCCATCGCAGCACCGCCGCGGCATCCGCTGAACCGCCGCCGAGTCCGCCGCCGTGTGGGATCGCCTTGCGCAATCGAACGCTCGCGGTTCGTCCGGCGAGAGCGAGCGCGCGTAGGCAGAGATTCGATCCGTCGGTCGGCACACCGTCGGCGAAAGGTCCCGACACAGTGAGCGAGGAGGTGTCCGCCGGTTCGATCTCGAGTTCATCGGCGAGATCAAGGGAGACCATCTCGGCATCGATCAGGTGGAAACCGTCGTCGCGAACCCCGGTCACTCGAAGCGACAGGGTCAACTTGGCGTTCGCGAGCAGGGTGGTCATCTCGAGGCCACCACCGCGTCGGTGAGCGCGTACCACTGCTCGAGGCCGAGGGTCTCCGGCCGCGCCGTCGGGTCGATCCCGGCCTCGCCGATCAGTGACGCCGAGGCGACACCGGACAGTGATCGACGAAGCATTTTTCGACGCTGACCGAAGCCAGCGCGGAGCAACTTGTCGAGCACACCCTCGTCGACGGGTCGAACCTCAGCGTGACGCTCGATGGCGACCAACGCCGAGTCGACCTTCGGCCGAGGCAGGAACACCGTGGGAGGGACGTGGCCGACGATCCGAGCCCGGGCGCGATGGGCGATGCGCACCGACACCGCCCCGTACTGGCCGGAACCGGGTCCGGCGGCGAAACGCTCCGCGGCCTCGAGTTGCACCATGACGAGCATCCTCGAGATTCGTGGCACCTGCACCAGCAGATCGACGATCAGCGGGGTGGCGATGTTGTACGGCAGGTTGGCGACCAAAGTCCACGAGTCGGCTCCCTCGAGCACCGACCCCCAATCGAGGTTCATCGCGTCGCCCTCGACGACGCGGATCGAGTCGACATCGGCAGTGAGTCGCCGGAGCACCTGGGCGATACCCCGATCCACCTCGACCGCGGTGACGAACGCCCCGGTCTCCGCGAGGGCGAGGGTGAGCGAGCCGAGCCCCGCACCCACCTCGACGACGTGATCGCCTGCGCCGACCGCAGCAAGGTCGGCGATTCGACGGACCGTGTTGGGATCGACCACGAAGTTCTGGCCGAGGTCGCGACGGGGCGCCAACCCGCTCTCCTCGAGGAGCGCCGCGAGGGCGGGACGCGAATGGGTCACCAGCGGTACTCCACCCGGATCGGCGCGTCGGTCGGGTCGGCGATCCGGCTGAAGGCGATCGGATGGAGCTCGACCTCCTGGAAGCCGGCGCGATCGACCAAGGTCACGATGCACGACACCGAGCGCTTGTTCTCGATGTTGGTCACCGTCACATAGCGCCCGATCTCCGCGCCTCGCGCGAAGCAAAGGTCTTCCTCGGGGGACTCGTAGGTGAACGAGGCGAGGCCGGTGTAGGTCCCGTCGTCGGAGGGAATCGCGATGAACGCCCCCTCCGGTGGCGCGATTGTCACGCGCCGCTCGAGATGTGCCGGCACGGGGACACCGAGCGGATCATCGGTCTCAGCGGTCGACGCATCGGTGTCCGCGGCGCTCTCGTCGATGGGGATCGCGGTCACCACGGTCGAGATGTCGGCCGGACGGTCGTCGCCGTCGAGCAGGACGGCGGCCGGTACGGCGATGACCGTCAGCGCGAGAGCGAAGGCGAACCGACGCCGTTGGCGAACGACTGGATCCACGCTCACGAGGGCCATTCGGCCTCCCGGTCGTCGAGGGCGAAGAACCGGCGGGTGTTGGCACGGGTGACGGCCGCGACCTCGGCGCGTGCGACGTCACGGAGGTCGGCGATAGCGGTGCCGACCGTTGCTACGAGCGCCGGATGGTTGGGGCGCCCGCGATGGGGCACCGGCGCGAGATACGGGCTGTCGGTTTCGATCAGCATCGAGTCGAGCGGGCATTTCACGGCGGCTTCGCGGAGATCGATCGCGCTCGGAAAGGTGACGATTCCGGAGAAACTCACCATCGCCCCTCGCTCGACGCAGGCATCCATCTCGTCGACCCCACCGGTGAAACAGTGGAACACCGTCCGCTCCGGGACGCCGGCGATGTCGAGAATTTCGAAGGTCTCCTCCCAGGCCTCTCGGGTGTGAATCACCAACGGGAGCGAGCGCTCGTTCGCCCACTCGATTTGGGCGCGGAACACCTCGGCTTGGATATCGCGGGGGGAGTGGTCGTAGTGGAAGTCGAGTCCAGCCTCACCAACGGCCGCCACGCCCGGTGAGTCGAGGAGATCGACGACGGTGTCGACACCGTGGGAGGCCTCGTGCGGATGCAGGCCGACCGTCGCCCAAACGTCGCGGTTCGCTGCCGCTACCTCGAGCGCCGAGAGCGTCGTGGCGCGATCGCATCCGACCACGATGAACGTGTCGACACCATCGGCACGGGCGAGATCGAGGGCGGAAGCGGAGCCGTCGGGGATGCGCTCGTCGTAGACGTGGCAATGGGAGTCAGCCCAACGGAGGCCATCCGAAGCGACATCGCTCACCCCACTCGACACCGGGATCAACTCCGAATACGCGGGAAGAGCGGGTCACCCTTCGTCACGGTCAGGCCGCCCGGATAGCCGCCCCACCGGGCGTCGCCGGGGAGTCGCCGATCGGCCACCGAGCCATCGAGGCCGAGTCGTGCCCAAATCGCGTCCGCGGTCGACGGAACGGCGGGCCAGGCGAGCAGGGTGACGATCCGCAGCGCTTCGAGGGCGTCGCCCATCACCGCGTCGAGATCAGCACCTGGCGTCATCTTCCATGGCTCATTGGCCTCGAGGAACGCGTTGGTCGCTCGGATCAGCGACCAGGTCGCCTCGAGGGCGCGCGACGGGGTTACCGCATCCCAAGCGGCCGAGGTGTCGGCTACCGCGGTCGCCGCGGCGGCGGCGAGGGGGGAGTCATCGCGGGGGGCCGGTCCGATCCCGCCGCAGGATTTGCCGACCACGGTCGCCACTCGCGAGGCGAGGTTGCCGAGGTTGTTCGCGAGATCCGAGTTGTAGCGAGCGACGAGGCCGTCGTAAGAGAAGTCGCCGTCCGATCCGTACGACGTCTCGGCGAGCACGTAGTAACGGAACCCATCGACGCCGACGGTGTCGACAAGGTCGAGGGGGTTGACGACGTTGCCGGTGCTCTTGGCCATCTTCTCGCCATCCACGAGCAGCCAGCCGCCGACCGCCCAGCCCTTTGGCAGGTCGACCCCGGCGCTCATGAGCATCGCGGGCCAATAGACGCAGTGATGGCGGATGATGTCCTTGCCGATCAGGTGGTAGTCGACGGGCCAGCGCTCGGTGTAGTCGACGCTCGGGTCACCGAAGCCGGTGGCCGACAGATAGTTGGTGAGCGCGTCGAACCAGACGTAGGCGACGTGACGGTCATCCCACGGGAGACGGATGCCCCAGTCGAGGCTGGTGCGGCTCACGGAGAAGTCGCGCAAACCGCCGCGGATGAGGCCGAGGGCCTCGTTGCCGCGGAACTCCGGCACGATCGCTCCGGGGTGCGCCGCGTACCAGTCGAGGAGCCGGTCCTGGAATCGGCTGAGACGGAAGAAGTAGTTCTCCTCCTCGAAGTGGTCGACCGGCCGCTTGTGGATCGGGCAGTTGTCGCCCTCGAGGAGCTCCTCGTCGGTGTAGTACTCCTCGCAGGCCACGCAGTACTTGCCCGAGTAGGTGTCGAGTTCGATGTCCCCGGCGTCGTAGCAGCGCTGCAGTAGCTCGGTGACCGCGGCGTGATGCCGAGGCTCCGTCGTGCGGATGAAGTCGTCGTTGGCGATGTCGAGGCGCTCCCAGGCGTCGGCGAACTTCGGCGCGATCGAGTCGCAGAACTCCTTGGGGGAGAGGCCGGCCGCGTCGGCGGCCTGACGGATCTTGAGGCCGTGCTCATCGGTTCCGGTCAGGTAGAGCACGTCGTCGCCGAGCAGGCGATGCCAGCGGGTGAGCGCGTCACCGACGATCGTCGTGTAGGCGTGACCGAGATGCGGCTCCGCGTTGACGTAATAGATCGGTGTGGTCACGTAGAAGCGGCTCACCACCCTGACGCTACCCAGCCGCCGGATAGCGTCCTCGTCGTGCCCGGGGAGTTCGCCGCTGCGACCGCAGTCACCCCGAGAGGCGAGATCGACCCCTCAGGGGTCAACGTGTTCGACTGCGAGGTAGCCGTTGGCTGGGACATCGCCGGGAACGCGAATGGCGGCTACCTGCTCGCTATCGCCGGTCGGGCCATGGCCGAGGTCGTCGGTCGGCCGCCGCTCACCGTCACTGCGCACTACCTGTCGCCGGGTCTCGTCGGGCCGCACACCATCACCGTTGAGGTGGTCAAAATCGGCCGACGAATCGCCTCCGCCACCGCGTCGATGGTCTCGGAGTCGACCGGACGTGAAGTGTTGCGACTCCTCGGTGCCTTCGGCCAAGGCGACCCGTCCGCTCCCTCGATCATCTCCGGACGGCCCCCTGAGCTCCCAGAGTTCGAGAGTTGTGTGGTGGACCGGGCCGCTCCCGAACATCCGATGCCGGAGATCTTCAATCGCCTCGCCATGCGGCTCGACCCTGCCTGCACCGGCTTCCGAGAGGGTCGGCCGACCGGCACCGCGGAGATGCGCGGTTGGTTCGCCTTCGCCGACGGGTCGGAGATCGACGTGTTCGCGCTCCTTCTCGCCGTCGACGCGTTCCCCCCGCCGGTGTTCAACACCGATCTCCCCGTGCTTTGGGTGCCGACGGTCGAGTTGACCGCGCACATCCGCGGCATCCCCGCACCCGGGCCGCTTGCCTGCGTCTATCGGTCGCGGTTCATCTCCGACGGGATGTTCGAGGAGGACGGCGAAGTGTGGGACTCCACCGGTCGACTCGTCGCCCAGTCGCGTCAGCTGGCGCTCACCCCGCTCGGCTGAGCCGCGCGACCGCGGGGAGAGCGAGCCGCCGAGCGCGACGGGCCCCCACCGACAGCCCGACGGCGAACGCGCCCGCCGCCACCGATGATGTGGCGAGGGCCGCGAGGGTGCGACGGATCACGGTCCGCGATCGTTGACGGAAGTGCACGATCGGCCAGCCGTTGCGGCGAGCGTGACGCTCGAGGCGGCCATCGGGGTTGACGACCACCGGATGGCCGACCGCCGACAGCATCGGCAGGTCGCTCGACGAATCGCTGTAGGCGTAGCACTGAGCCAAGTCGAGATTGTCCCAACGGGCCAACTGCTCGATGGCTTCCACCTTGCCTTCGCCGTAGCAGAACGGTCCCTCCAGCTCTCCGGTGTAGACGCCGTCGAGCACCTCGCCACGGGTGCCGATCGCCCCGGTCATACCGAGGGAGAGCGCGAGCGGTTCCACGATCTCTTGGGGGGCGGCCGAGACGATGAATGTGGAGCGGTTCGCGTGACGGTGGATGTCGAGCAGCCGTCGGGCCTCCGGTCGGATACGGCCGAGCAGTGTCGGGATGACCCGCTCGTTGAGGGATTGGAGGTCGTCGCGGCGTTGACCCCGAATGAAGCCGAGGATCCGGTCGCGCGCCTCGGCGGCGACGTCGTTGCCGTGATCACCGCGCAACTTGAACAGCGTCGCGCCGACCGCGTCACGAAGCAGTTCGCGGGTCGGCATCAGTCGGGCAGCTTGGGCGGCTCGCGCGAGCGTGAACGCGGACGAGCCGCTGATCAGCGTTCGGTCGAGATCGAAGAAGGCTGCGCTCGGACCGCTGGACGCGACGTGGACGTACTCGCTCACCGGGTGCTCCCGTCGTCCGTCCCAGAGTCCTTCGCCATCGCGATGACGAGATCGTAGGCGGTCCGACGCGGAACACCGAGTCGCCGGGCCACCGCGGTCGCCGCGTCGCGTCGGGTGGCGCCCGAGGCGAGTTCGCTCTCCAGGAGGTCGCGGATCACCGACTCGTCGACTGGAGTGTCGTCGGCTGGACGGCCCTCGAGAACGATCACGTACTCACCGCGAGGAGTGCCAACATCGATCGAGGCGAGGGTGCCGCGCAACGTCTCCTCGTGCATCTTGGTCAGCTCGCGCGAGACGCTGACCCGACGCTCACCCCCGCACACCGCGCCGAGGTCGGCGAGAGTCCGTTCCAGTCGATGTGGGGCCTCGTAGATCACCACGGTCACCGCACTCGCGGACACCTCGGCGAGCCGTTCCTCGCGGTCACGGCCCGAGCGGGGGAGGAACCCCTCGAAGGTGAATCGGGTGGAATCGAGACCGCTTACCACGAGAGCGGCCAGCAACGCGCTCGCCCCTGGCACGGCCTCGACCTGGTGTCCGGCTTCGGCCACCGCGGCCGCGAGTCGGCCTCCGGGGTCGGAGAGGGCCGGCGTGCCCGCGTCACTGATCAACGCGACCGAGTGCCCGCTGGCGAGCAGGTCGACGACTTCGTCGACGAGGTCGCGCTCGGTGTGCTCGTTGCATACCGCGAGTCGTCGGGCTTCGATCGCGAGGTGCTGGAGTAGGCGTCCGCTGTGACGGGTGTCCTCGCAGCAGATGAGGTCAGCCCGCCTGAGCACCTCAATCGCACGCGTCGAGATATCCGACAGGTTGCCGATCGGAGTGGAGACGAGGTGAAGCGTTCCGCTCACCGGTCGTCGTTCCTGATCTCGACCTCGTCGCCGACCCGCAGTCCCCAGCGGGCGAACGCTCCGGCTTGGGCTTCGATCACCATTCGTGCGGTCGGCACGGGGACGCCGACGCGATGACGTTGCATGCGTGCGGTCTTCACGACGACACCGTCGCGATCGAGGTAGGCCACGTCGATCGGGAATCGCATGCCGATCGTGTGCACCCAGCGGCAGGGTCGCAATACGAGCGCCCCCTCGAGTTCATCGCGGCCGAGGAGCCCTCGGCGGCGTTCGACGCGCGACTCGGCGAGTTCTGCCGAGGCCATCACGCGGGCGTCGTTCACCAGCCAGGCCACGCCCAAAGTGTGTCACCTGCGCGCCGCGCGCCAACGGTCACTGCCGGCGCGCCGTCACACGTTGAAGCGGAACTCCATCACATCGCCGTCCTGACCGACGTAGTCCTTGCCCTCCACCCGGAGCCGACCCGCCTCTTTCGCGGCATGCCAGGAGCCGAGTTCCAACAACTCGTCCCAAGCGATGACCTCCGCGCGGATGAACCCACGCTGGAAATCCGAGTGGATCCGCCCGGCGCACACGGGGGCCGTCGAGCCCTCGTAGAACGTCCAGGCTCGGCTCTCCTTCTCGCCGGTCGTGAAGTAGGTGCGCAGGCCAAGCAGGTGATAGCTCGATCGCACCATCCGGAAGAGCGCGCCTTCGCCGAGTCCGAAGCCTTCGAGCATCTCGGCTCGCTCAACCGGATCGGAGATCGCGGCTGCTTCAGCCTCCAATTGGACGCACATGCCGATCACCTCGACGTTGTCGCCGGCGTCGTTGAACTCGGCCGCCACCCGCGCTTCCGCTTCGGGAATCGCATCGAGTTCATCCTCTCCGACGTTCACCACTGCGAGCACCCGCCGGTTGGTCAACAAGAAGTAGGGGGCGAGGGTCTCCCGGTGCGCCGCGTTCAGCCCCGCCCGGTACAGCGGGCGCCCGTCGCTGAGGGCGGATTCGGCGGCCCGTAGCGCGTCGAGCTCGTCGCCGAGGCTCTTGTCGAGTTTCGACTGACGCTCCACCGCGGCGCGGCGCTTCTCGACGGTCTCAAGATCAGCGAGGGCGAGCTCGAGTTCGACCACCCGGAGGTGCTCCAGCGGGTCGGACGGTCCAGGCACATCGTCATCAGCGAACGCGCGAAGCACGAACACAATCGCGTCGACCTCACGGATGTTCGCGAGGAACTTGTTGCCGAGACCCTCGCCTTTGGACGCGCCTTCGACGAGACCACCGATGTCGACCACCTCGACGGCGGCGTGGATGGTGTTCTTCGACGATGACATCGCCGATAGGCGCTCGAGACGCTCGTCGGGCACCTTCGCGACCCCGATATTCGGGTCCTTCGTGGCGAAGGCGTAGGGGGCCGCGAGGGCACCGCCACCGGTCAGCGCGTTGTAGAGCGAACTCTTTCCAGCGTTGGGAAGACCGACGAGTCCGAAGCGCTCCATGGGCGGGAGACGCTACCGCCGGCCGGGGTCAGGCGGGGGGTGTGCCCGACCTCCGGTCGGCGAGACGCGATGTCGAGGGGGGCACCGACATCGCGTCCGGCGTCAAGGGGCTGCGGGAGCCCCGACGCCGCGACGGGTCAACTGGGGGAGTTGTCCTCGTCGGCGAGCTGAGCGCGGATCTCGTCCATGTCGAGTTCGCGCACCTGGCGGATGAGGTCGTCGAGCGCGCCTTTCGGAAGGGCGCCCGGCTGGGCGAACAACTGGATGCCGTCGCGGAAGATCATCACCGTCGGGATCGACATGATTCCGAGAGAACCGGCGAGCTGCTGTTCGGCTTCGGTGTTGACCTTGGCGAACGTCACGTCGGGGTTCTCCGCCGCCGCTTCCTCGAAGATCGGGCCGAACATCTTGCAGGGGCCGCACCACTCCGCCCAGAAATCCACGAGAGTGATGCCGTCAGCGGTGACGGTGCTCTCGAAGGTGTCGAGTGTCAGTTCGGTGGTGCTCATAGCGATGTCCTGTCGTTGCTGTTCGATTGGGCCGGCTGGGGGGTGTGCCGGCGACGTCTGCAACGCCGGGCACGTCCGGACTATTCCGAGGGGTCGTCGATCACCCTTCCCGCTCCCGGTCGACCCGGTTGCGACCCACCGACACACCCGTAGACTTCAGGTCCTATGTCGAAGAAGACCAAGAAGCGCAAGGCGCGCCTGCGTCGCTCAAAGGCGAACCACGGCAAGCGCCCGAACATGGGTCGCGGCTGACGCCGCCCCACGGTCTCCGACTCGACGTGTTACCGCCGTGACCGCACGGCTGAGCCATCTCTCCCTCCCGGGATCCCCGGACGCGTGGGACGCAATGGTCCCCGATTGGTTGCGCACGTCCGAGGGCCGACTCGGGCTTCGTGGGCCAAACCTCGTGTGGCCCGAACCACCAGTTGAGCACCTCGAATGGGTGTTCGACGCCGAGTCCGGTCCGTCGGTGTGCGACGGCATCCCGGTGGGGTTCTCACCTGCCGACGAGGCTGAAGGTCATGCCCTCGGTGGCCTTGGTTACATCGATCACATCGTGATCACCACGGACTCGATCGAACGCACCTCGGCTGCGATCGAGGCGCTCACCGGTGAGGGACTCCGCAGGATCCGAGAGACCGCGGACATCCGTCAGGGCTTTCACCGTCTCGGACCTGGCGGCACGATCCTCGAACTGGTCGAGCGTGCAGGTGTCGCCACGGCGCTGTGGGGGTTCGTGCTCACCGTTCCCGACCTCGATGAGGTGGTGGCTGCCGGAGGCGACCTGGTGTCACCCGCGCGCGACGCTGTGCAGCCGGGACGTCGAATCGCTGCTGTCGACCGGCGAGCGGGTCTCGGAACCGCCGTCGCGTTCATGACCCCGGAGCCCGCTGCTTGACGGTGAACCGTCGAGCGCGAACACCGTCGATAGCGTTTGCGCGCATGGAACGGCGACTGCTGCTGGTCCTCGCGGGGCTCGTGTTGAGTTCCTGCTCTTCGGGCGACCGGGTTGACCCCGTCGCCGAAGCCGCGAACACCCCCGAGATGAGCGCGCTCGATTCGGGCTCCGAACCGGAACCGGTCGTCGAGCCGGCTCCGACCACCTCAACCGCGCCGGCTACCACCTCGACCACGAGCACCGTGCCAGAACCGGTCGTCGAACCGGGGGACTGCGCGATCTCGTCGACGCTGACGCGCGGAACGGTGTCGGAGGAGGTGCTGTGCATCGAACGCCACCTCTGGGCCGCCGGCTACTTCCCGGGTCAGCCCGACGAGGTGTTCGATACCGAGACCGCTCAGGCCGTACTCGACTACCAGGCGAACACCAACTTGATTGTCGACGGCATCGCAGGCAAGCAAACCTCAGACAACCTGGGGCTCTGGGTGACGCCTCCTCCGCCCGAGCCGGATCCTGAGACCTGCGCTGACATCGACAACGGCTCCGTCATCGATCGAGAGTTCCAGCGCTCGTGGCTGTGCTCCGATGGCGAGATCACCCACGTCTTCCCGATCACCACCGCGTGGAACCAGCCTGACCCGGCTGACTATCGGGTGCTTGAGAAGGACATGGAGGCGTCGTCGGTTGAGACCGGTTCGTATACCGAGATGACCCACTTCGTGGTGTTCACCAGAGGCAAGTTCCAGGGAGCCCGAGTCGGCTACCACTCAGTGCCGACCCACCCCGACGGTGAGTTCATCCAGACCCTCGAGAGCGTCGGCACCGAGGAACTGCACGGTCAGTCCTCAGGGTGTATTCGAGCCCGACCGGACGACGCCGTGATGGTGTGGGACCACCTCGAGGTGGGAGACACCGTTCGGGTGATCTCGTGACGCGGCTTTAGTCGTAGCGCTCGGCGAGTTCGGCGAGGTATTCGCGCCCCTCCTCGCAGTCGTCGCGCAAGGGGCACCACCGGCATGACGATTGCGGTCGCCTCACCGGTGGGCGTCCCTCGAGGAGTTCGACCGCCCGTCCGACCCCCTCGAGGGTTCGGTGCATGGCGGAGCGGAGCATCTCGATGGTGACGTCCTCGGGAACGGCGCGGCCGGCGTCGAGGTAGAAGCCAGCCACCTTGCGCGGGGGTACGCCGGTGCGGAGCGTCTCGAGGAGCGCGTAGAACCGGAGGTCGTCGAGGTGGTTCGGGTACACGCCACCGGTCTTCAGGTCGATAATCACTTTGCGACTCTCTGATCCGACTGCGCGGCCGATGACAAGGTCGACCTTGCCCGAGAGCGTCAGTGGTCCGTTCGCGGGCCATCGGAGCGACGACTCGACGACGGGAGCCCATCGTCGGTCGAGGGGCGGGAAGGTCTCAAGGAACTTCACCACTGCGTCGGTGCACGGGCCCCGCAGGTCCGCGAGGTCGGCCTCTCCGAGCCCGGCGAGCCACGGTCCGACACCCGTTCCCGACTCGATGAGTCGCGCGATCGCCTCGTCGACCACATCGGCTGGAGTGATCTCGCCGCGCCAGTTGGTGATGAGCTCGACCGATCGGTGGCTGACCGTGCCGACCGCGTTCCGGGTGTTCCATTCGAATGGCGCGCCGTTGAGGTGGTGCTCCTCGCAGCCGAGCACCGAGGTGAGTCGAGTCTTGTTGATGAACAGGTCACCGCCGGTCGCCTCGACCCGCGAGGAGAGATGCTCGAAAGCCTCGGCGAAATCGGCGGTGAGCGAATCGATCAGGTGACGGTCGAAGACGACCGGGTCTCCATCGCGTCTCAGCAACGCGAGCGTCGACTCTTGGGCCGGGGTCAGCGATGCGGCCTCCATGGCCGAACCCTACCGAGACCCTGAGGCTCGGTTCGGGCGTCACACCCCTCGATCATGATGGCCACATGCATCCGACTCCCCGACGCTCCTCCCGTACTCACCGAACCTCTCCGTTGGGGCCGGCGAACGGGAGTCTTGAGTTCGCGGGCGCGGTGAAGGTTCTCGGCGCGACCGCCCGCTCAATGGGTCTCGAGGCACCCGGTTTCCGTTCGCCGCCGCGCCTCGTTGGAGTCGATCGGAGTGTCCGGCGTCGTCGGTCGACGTCGGGTGAGGCGGCTCCCGCCGTCGTCTCGATTCGGGTGCGCGATCGACCATGGCCAGCGGTGCTCGCCGACATGGTCGAGGGGGTCGTGGTCGCTAACGGGCTTCACGCGCCGGATGCCGACCGGGCGCGGGCTGCGCTGTGGGAGTCGGTCGCCTCGGCACTGGTGGTCGATGACTCCGCCGCGATGCCGCCCCAACGTCGGGTCGCCTGAGCCGACCGTCTCGACGCCCGACGCGTCTACCCTTCCGCTGACGCCCGGGTGGTGGAATTGGCAGACACGGGGGGCTTAAACCCCCCTGGCTCGAAAGAGTCGTGCGGGTTCAAGTCCCGCCCCGGGCACCGGACGAGGTGGGTCAGGTGATGGACCGCTTCGCCCCCGACCATCACTCGTGCCAGTTGATGGTGGAGCGCATGGCGCGCTCGAAGTCTTCGAACGACATCGACGACTTCGCGCTGAGAATCAGATTCGCGTCGGCTCCGACGACGGTGCGGAACGGTGCATCGGGGTCGGTGATGGCGAAGGCGATCGCGTCGGCGACTGCCTGAGGGTCGGAAGGTTGACCCGAGTCGAGCGCCGTTAGTGCGGCGCGGAGCGACAACGCCTTGGCCTCGAACTCAGACCCCTCCCAGCCCTCCGGCCGCACGATGTTGGACCAAAAGTCGGTGGCAGCGAAGCGTCCTGGCTCGATCACGCGCACTCGGATTCCCGCGGGTGAGGCCTCCCAATACAAGGCTTCGGACATCGCCTCGAGCGCATGCTTTGATGCGGCATAGGCACCCCCGAACGGTGACGTCGCCCGTCCAACCACGCTGCTCACGTTGACAACGACCCCGTGACCCCGGGCCCGCCAGGTTGGCATCACGGCTCTGATCAGGCGAAGCGGGCCAAGCACGTTCGTATCGAGTTGGCGATGCATCAAGTCGTCGTCGATCATCTCGATCGCGCCCTGCACCTCGAAGCCGGCGTTGTTGACGAGCGCATCGATTTCAGCTGGATCGGACACCGCCGAGGCGACCGAATCAGGGTCACATACGTCGAGCTCTCGCAGCTCGATCTCCAGTCCTTCGGCCGTCGCCGCTTCCCGCAAGGCTGCACCCTTGTCGAGTGATCGCATGGTGGCGATGACGTGGTGACCCTGTCGAGCGAGCGTGAGCGAGGTCAGTCGTCCGAAGCCGCTGTTGCTTCCAGTGATGAGGATTCGCATCGGATCGGTTCCGCTCACTTCGCGGTGACTCTGAGTCCGATCTCGCCGAGCAGAGCGATCCGCTCGGTCTTGTGGCCGTTGACCGGCAGGTTCATCGTGAGCCCGTCGACTCCGGCGTCCATGCACGCCTGCAGTCGCTCGCCGACCGTGTCCGGATCACCGAACACGAGAATCGTCTTGGCCATCTCGGCGATCTCGGAGGGCCAGCCCTTGACGGCCGCCAGTTCGGCGAGATCCGCCTCGGCCTCCTCCATGGTCGGGGCGACACACACCATCTGGTTCGAGGTCACGGCGATCTTGCTGCGGTCGCGCCCCAAACGTTCGCAGTGCGCTGCCAACGCATCGAGCTTCGTCGGGATCATGTTGACCGGGGTCCCCGACAGGTTCGACTCGTCCGCGTATTGGGCGGCCATGCGGAGCGTCTTCTTCTCGCCGGCGCCGCCCACCATGATCGGGATCTTCGACAACGGCGTCGGGACATTGACTGCCTCGTTGACCTGATAGTGCTGTCCCTCGAGGGTGACCCGCTCGCCATTGAGGAGCGGGATGATGATCTGAAGCGACTCCTCGAGTTTCTCGAAGCGGTCGGTGAAAGTGCCGAACTCGAAGCCGAGCGAGGTGTGCTCGAGTTCGAACCAGCCTGCGCCGATACCCAGCGTTGCCCGACCGCCCGAGACGTGGTCAAGGGCGGTGATCGTCTTCGCAAGAAGCGCCGGGTTCCGGTAGGTGTTCCCGGTGACCAAGGCCGACAGGCGGACGCTGTTCGTGTGCTGGGCCAACGCCGACAGGAGCGTGTAGCACTCGAACATCGGTTCGTCCGGGGCGCCGAGGCCAGGGAGTTGGTAAAAGTGGTCCATCACCATGACGCGATCAAATCCGGCGTCCTCGGCTGCTCGTGCCTGTGCGACGAGGTTCCCGAAGACCGCATCACCAGCGATGCCGGGGTAGGTGAAATTCGGGATCTGGTATCCGAGTCGAGTCATGTGAGTGCTCCAGTGTGCGGGTCCGAAACGTTGGACTGACAAAAAATGCTAAGAGTGTCAGCAGCTGCAGACTGACAGATCAGCGAGAATGTGTCAACGTTGTCGGGTGGGCGAAGCGCAGTCGTTCGATGACCAGAGGGATGAGCCCGGCGCTCGGCAGCGTCGTGCCATCCACGCAGCGGCGATTGCCCAGTTCTCAGCGCAGGGATTCGCGGCGACCTCGATGGCCGATATCGCCGACGCGGCGGGAATGTCTCGCCCAGCGCTCTACCAGTACTTCCGCAACAAGAGGGACATCTTCGCGTCGGCGTTCGTGGCCATCTTCGAGGACCACGTCGATCGTGCCCTTCAGGCTCTCCAGAGCGATGGCACTACCGGGCAGCGCCTAGAGGGTCTTCTCCAGCGCTTCGAAGGTGATCTCTGGGAGTTGATGGCGGCTTCCGAACACTCCGAGGAGATCATGAGCGCGAAGACGGCGGACACCGCCGAGGAGATCCAACGAGTGATCGCGCGGCTTCGAAGCGGGGTCACGGTGTTTCTCGCTGAGGCGCACCCCGGTCGCAGTACGTCAGCGGTGGATCGGCGAGCGGAGTGGGCTGAAATCCTCGAGTTCTCACCGAAAGGCTTCAAATTCGACACGCCGAGCGTGGCGGACTTTCGCCGACGCCTGACGGCCCTCGCTCGAGGAGTCGCTGCCGACATCGACGGCTGACGACTCGTCGACAAGCGGTCGTTGCGCTGGGCTCTCGCGTAGCCACGGAGTAACCAGCAAGCCCTGTGCCGGGCACCGCTCACTACGCTCGGCCGTCGTGGAGATCCCCGTCGTCGACCTCTCTGGACCGACCGAGCGGGTCGCGATCGAACTCGATCGGGCATGCAGCGAGGTCGGCTTCGTGCAGGTCGTCGGTCACGGGCTCGATGCTGATGTTGAGAACGAAGCGTGGGAATGCGCCCGGCGGTTCTTCGCCCTGCCGGAGGCTGACAAGCATGAGGCCACGATCCCTCCTGGCGATGCCTACGGCTACGGCCCGTTTCGCGTGGAGCGACTCGCCTCCTCACTTGGCGTCGACACCCCTCCCGATCTGAAGGAGACCTTCTCAATCGGGCCGTTCGAGAACCCGCCTGGGCTACTCGCCGCTGATCCCGCGCC
>Ga0255764_10000255_pt1 | contig 47912 bp, 37 predicted proteins | sample 071ome_30_FD_179964 | JGI IMG/M metagenome (GOLD analysis project Ga0255764, IMG submission 179964) | Coastal salt marsh microbial communities from the Groves Creek Marsh, Skidaway Island, Georgia - 071406AT metaG (version 2) | ecosystem: Environmental > Aquatic > Marine > Intertidal zone >... | reverse complement strand
TGAAGACGTCCTCGTCACCGTCCTCCTCCTCCTCCGGCGCGGTTCGCATCGCGATCGTCGCGGCGCGCCGTCGCGTCGTCGTCGCTCTCTGATGGATGGACGTGTGAGCGCGCGCGCGTGTCAGAGAGTGCCTACTCGTCCATAATGACGAGTCATGAACCGTAAAAACGGGTAGGGGGTCATCACTCCCTGCGATGCCCGTTCGTTCGTTCGTTCGTCAGTCTCTGACGCCGACGTCGACGCGCGCACCGCCGCCGCCTCTACATCTGCATCTACCTCTACCTCTGCTCTCTCTCCGTCGGCGAGTACCGACGAGTACCGAACCGAACCGCGCGCGGAAGCGAACGATCGGTCGTTCGATTCGCGATCGTCAATCGATCAATCATCTTATTCATCACAATCCGCGCGCGATGACGACGCCGGTGTCTCCCGAACAAGCGGCGGAGCGACGAGCGAAAGACGCGGACGCGCTGAAAGCGGCGATGGAAGCGGTGGCGACGGGTGGCGATGCCGCCGGCGCCGCCGGTGCGTCGACAGAGACGACGACAGAGACGACGACAGAGGAGGCGCCGACGAACGCGCGCGAAGACGTCGTCGTCGAGGAATCCCCCGCGGCGGTGGTGGCGGTGACGGAAGAGTCGTCGGTCGCCGTCGCCGATGCGGTGGAGGAATCCCCCGCGGCGGTGGCGACGGAACCGGTTCGACCGACGCACGATATTTACGGACGACCCATTCCGGAGGGCGCCGTCGTCTTGACAGAGCTGCCGAATAACAACGGAACGACGCGCCCGGAGTGCGTCGTCACGGATGAAGAAGTGGCGAGGTTGGAAGAGTACCTCGTCACCGGGTTCGGGTTGGTGCACGCGGACGGCGCCGACGGCGAGGGACTGGCGGTGGTGACCGTGAACGCGACGCGAATTCCGGGTTGGGCGGGAAGCGCGGATAGAGACGCGGCGCTCAAGCGCATCGTCAAGGTGTTGGAAGAGACGGCAGCCAAGGGCGATTACAACGTGGTGATTTATTTCGGGAACAACGATCGAACGAAAGGTGTGGTCCCGAGTAACACGCTGAATTGGCTCCACGACGTGCACGAAACGTTGACTTATCCGGTGAAGAAGAACGTGCGCCGCGTCGCCTTTGTCAACGCCTCTTGGATAGCGAGCGCCATCATCTCCGTCTCCATGTCTTTTATCAGCTCCAAGGCGCAGAAAAAGTTCATCTGGACCAACTCTTTAGAGGACATGGATAAGGATAGCGGGTTCCACCTCAGCGCGAGCATGTGTGGCGAAAGGTTTTTAGCCTCAATCGGTTGGACGGCGACGACGAGCGAAACGGATGAGCGAAACGTCGCTCCCGAGGCGACGACGACGACGACCACGACGTAGGACTTTGTTTTTGTATTAATGATGATTAAAAACGCAACGAACAATGATGGTGAATGTGTCAAGTCAAGGCGGTCACGCCTTTTTGACCGCCTTGATGACGGCGGAGAAATCTTCGTCGTCGCACCCGTCGCGTCGGGCGCGCTTGTACAACTCATTCGCCGCCGCCGCCACGGGCATTTCCTGCGCGAGCTCATCCGCCAACGCGATGGCGAGGCGCATATCCTTTTGTTGATGCTTCAACGGAAACGCCGGGGCAAACTTTCCGGCGTTCATCGTCGGTCCTTTCAGCGCGTACATCGGCGTCGCGATGGCTCCGAGCGAAATCACCCGCAAGAGCGTCTCCGGATCCAAGTCGCACTTTTCCGAGAGCGTCAACCCTTCCGCGAACGCACCCATCATGCTACCCATGATCATGTTCACCACGAGTTTCATCTTTGCCCCTTGTCCGACGTCGCCGAGGTAAAAGTGCGCCTTACCCATCGTTTCCAACGGCGCCGCGCACTCCCGGTACAAATCCTCGTCGCCGGCGCACAAAAAGATCAACGCCCCGTCCTCGGCGGGTTTCTTAGACCCGCTCACCGGCGCCTCCAAAAACCTCGCCCCGGCGTTTCGAACGATATCCGCGATCGCCCGCGACGTCGCCGCGTCCACCGTGCTCACGTCGACGTATCCTTTCCCCGGCGATAACCCGCCCGCCGAAGCCTTCGCGACCGCGAGCGCCGCCTCTGGCGTGCTCACCATGACGAAAGTCACGTCCGACTCTTCGCACGTCTTCGCCGCCGATTCCATCGCCGTCGCCCCGGCGTCGACGACCGGTTTCATCGCTTCGCTCGTGCGGTTCCACACGCGGACTTCGTGGCCGGCGTCGATGAGGTTTTTCGCCATCGGCACGCCCATGATGCCGCACCCGAGGAAACCAATCTTCATCGACGCCATGGTAACGACGGAACGTCTACGATGGATCTTGTGCTCGACGGCACACCGCGCGAGAGGTTGTCGGAACGACGACGACGACGGGGCGAACGCGGGGGAATATCGGGACGCGGGAAGTCGCGTCGCGCGCATACGCGTCGGGTTCTGAGGAGATCGCGCGCGAGAGACGCGGGCCCCCTCGCGCGTTTGTTGATGGAAACCTTCCTTTACTCGATGATACATAAAACCGCCCGACGCCCGACGGTCGACGCGCGGTGACTTTAAACCCTCCCCGAACCTACTCGTCCCCTTCTCTCGATTGCGTCGCGTCTCTGAGCTCCATCTCGAGCTCTCTCTTTGCGGCTAAAATTTTGCTCACCTCGCTCACGCACGCCCGAAGCTGATTCTCGAGCATGGTTTTCGCGGTGCGCTCGATCGCGAGCTCGGATTCCAACCGCGCGCGCTCGGCGCGGAGACCCTCGATCGTTTCTTTTTCGTCGTCGCCGGATTCGTCGTCGTCGCGCTTCATCGGGCCGGGCATGCCGCCGGTGTACGCGCGAAGACGACGGCGCATTCGCATCGATGTCGGCGCCGGCATCGATGCCGATGATGCGCGCTCGCGTCGGCGCGTCACCGTTACGACGACGTTCGGCAACGTCGCCGGCGCCGCGTTGAACGATGTAAGCATGGTTCGGTCGTCGCGCGGCGTCGCGGTGTCGCGATCGGCGCGTCGATTGGATGATTGGATTTTTCTGTCAAAAAAGTGACTCGGGTCGTCGGTTACTTTTTGTCTCTGTTTGTTTTACAACGCGTCGTCGCTCGCGGGTGCGACGACGCCGATGACGGATGAATCTTTTTTTCGATCACGCGTCGCCGGCGTAAATCTTTTGACCGATGGCGGTGAAGTCTGCATTCTTAAACTTGAAGACGCGCGTCTTGAAGACGCCGTCGGCGACGGCGAGCGTTTCGTCGCTCGCCCCCGTGCCTTCGTATTGTAAAACGCGATCCCACTCCTCCTTATCCTTGGTGTATCGGTACAGGGCGAGCGTGCTGGGGAAGTGGGTGTCGTCGCACTTCCGCGTCGCTTCCTCGGCGTCGGCCAGAGCCTCGGCTTCGTCGCTCGATTGCAAGAGGCTTCTTTGTTTCGACGAAGCGGAACGTTGTTGACCTCGTCGCGGTCTTCGAGGCGCGCACGTGCTAATCTTCAGACACCTCGGAATGTCGTTGAGATGCATGGATATGCGAGAACCACCGATCAAGGGTTCGTGAATGAAGACGCGCTCTCGATCGGCGAGGTAACCCCAACCTTTTCTCGCGCGTTTTTGCCACTTGTGCACCGCGCTCTCGCTCGCGAGCTCAAAGGATTGCGGGCGCATTTCGCTCGAGCACTCGTCGTCCGAGTAGAGCATCAACCCCCCCAAATCCCACTGATTGTGCATCTTACTCGGAGATTCGCTCCCTTTGAGCGATTCTAATCTCCACCACTCGCCGTATCTCGCCTCTTCCTCCGCCGCTTCGTCCTCACCATCCATGAGTTCCACCGTCGGACGTCCCGTCTTTGGGTCTCGCACGACGTTGTCAAACTTGTGTCTCTCCGTCTGCGAAGACAGCGCAAACTTAGTCACCGCGTCCCTCGTCGTCGGGTTCACCATCGTGTACACCAACAACGCCATGGACGCGATCAACAAAACGCTCGACGCGAGGTTACACCGACAAAATATATTCGTCGACGACGCGTTTTTCCTCGCTTCATCCGCGTCGTCGAAAATGTCATCCACGAGATCGCTCTCATCCGCGTCCACGCCCGGTCCGATCTCTACATCCTTTTGCCGTTCGTACGCCCCGACGGCGTGCGCGGGAGGCGCATCGGGGCCTAACGACGCCAACAGCCTCGCCTTGTCGTCGTCGTCGTCGCGTTCGTCGTCGACGATCAATCCTTCGCCCCGTTGATGCGGTGCCCTCGAGGAATTCCCATCATCATCCACGATCGCCTTGTCGTCGTCGTCGTCGCCCACCGCGAACGCGCTCGCGCGTCTAGACATGAGTCACACCGTCGTCGTCCCGCGAGACGTCGAGTCCGTCTCTTCGCCGAGACTTTCGTCGGCGCGTGAGAGAGTGAAGATTAATGAGATGAGATAACATGTCTGACCTTCCCGCGGGTGACGAGTCAGTCATGGCTACGGATTTGGTGTTTTATTATAAAACCAGTAATAAATGAATGCGTGCGCCGACGGAGCGGCGAAGATGCGTCGCGCGATGACGACGGTCGTCGTCGTCACGGCTCGTTTTCGAGGGCGGGCGACGACGAAGACGCGGATTTGAGCGCGTCGAGCGCCGCGGACATGACGCTCGCGGTGGCTTGTTGCGTCGACGCCCCGGATTCGCGAAGCTCGCCAAAGGTTTGGGAGAGGGAGCGAACCATGTGGGCGATGTCCTCGGAGGAGGACGCGGCGCTGCCGCCGGTGGATAAAGAAGAGCCCGCCGGGGATTTCGTCGTGACTTTTTTCTTCTTTGACGGGAGCGCCGAGCCGAGACCGGCGACGGCGATTTTGGGCTCGGGCGCGACCGGAACGGCGGTAGCGGCGGCTGGTTCGTCACCGCCGATGGACGTGCCCTCGGTGTTACGCATGCGCTGTTCAAACATGCCGAGCATCGGACGAAGCGCGCGCCCGAGTTCAGTCTCCAGAACCACCTTGGGCAAGTCTAAAATTTTCTGCGGAATTCCGGCGCCGACGAGAAATTCGGCGGCTTCGTTTGAAAAGTTGTTACAGTTGTGTTCCAAGAGGTTGTACGTCTCCGGCGTGAATCTCGGAGCGACTTCTCGCATGAAGTTCTCCCAGGTTTCCTCGTCAACCTCCGTCTCGCCGAGCTTTTCGACGCGCATCGGCGCGCCAAACTGCGTTTGCGTCAACGTCGCCGGGGCGCACTGTAAACCGTGCCCAAACCAATACTCTTTCCCGTAAACTACGATTCCGGTGTGGTACACCGCCTCGATCGTCGTCCCAAGAAGATCACCACTGAGCATTCTCGCCATTCCACCGCTGTGAGACGAGCGAAAGAACGCGCGCGACGATGCGACTTTAGTCAGTCTTTCCAACCTTCTAAAACTTTCCGACGGCTGCTCGCTTCGTCGCGTCCTTCACCGACACGTCGCGTCACGTTCCGCGAATAAACGACGCTCGACGCGTGAACGCGCGAACGACGAAACACCGATAAAGCGCACCTCAAGTCGTACACGTGCAACGAAACCTCGTGCGTCGTCGTCATCTTCCTCTTCCGCGCGCCGCTCCTCTCCTCAGTCTGTCTTTTCCTTCCTTTCGTCGGCACCTCCTCTCCGCGCGCGCCGTCGTCCGTTTTCCAATCCCTCCGCGACCGAGCGAGCGTTCGCTGAGCGCGCGATAAATGACAAAACGCGCTCGCGCGTCGCGTGCGCGCCCGAACCTCGTCGTCCGCGCGTCGCGATCTCTGGTGTCAGTCAGCCAGCCAGTCCGTCGGGTCGGTTCGCGTCGGTCGGTGTCCGGCGTCGTGTCCCAACATGCATAGGTCCGTGTTGTAATAGTATCAGAAAAGCGCGCGCGGCGAGAGACGAAAACCGGACGATCGATCGATCGATGCGTGATGTCAACGACCGACCGACCAACCGCCGGTCGATTGAACAAGATGCGAGGCTGACGCGATCTCGTTGCTCACTCCTCGTCGCGCGCGATCGCGACCCGGACGCTCGCGCGCGATCGCGACGTCGAAAGGCAAAAGTCAGCGAACGATCGTCAATCATGGTGAGCGCGGAGATGGCGGGATGCCTCGCGGCGTGCTTCGCGTCGTGGAAAGTGCTCATGGCGAAGAGCCGACCGCATTATAAAAAACGCAAGGGTGCGTACAGCGTGGCGTGTGAAGGGACGACCGGGGACGTCGCGGTGTGGAGAAACGCGGATCGAAAAGATTTTCACGTCGAGCCGTTCCCGGGATGCGATACCGTGCACAAGGTTTTTGAGTACGCGTGCGAGAAGAATGGAAACAGAAACGCGATGGGGGAGCGTCGATTGATCCAGCGAACGACGGAGAAAGGACCGGATGGGCGGGAGGTTGAGAAGCTGAACCTCGGTGAGTACGAGTGGATGACGTTCCGAGACGCTCGCGCGCGCGTGGATGCCATTGCGGCGGGGTTGGTTGATCTCGCTGGGCTCAAGCCGCAAGACAAGGTGATCATCTACGCCGATACCAAACGAGACTGGCAGCTCACGGCGCAAGCGTGCTTTCGCATGAACCTCACCGTGGTGACGATTTACGCGACGTTGGGTGAAGATGGCGTGCAACACGGCATCAACCAAACGCAAGCGAGCGTCGTGGTGTGCGATGGGAAGCTTTTGAAGACGCTCACCAAGGTGGCGGGTAACTGCCCGTCGCTCAAGCACGTCGTCACCATGGGCGAGCCAGAGCAAGCTTCTTTGGACAAGCTGCCGAAGAGCGTCTTCCAAGTTGGTCTCGATGAAGTGGCGCGACTCGGCGCTCGCAAGCCGATGGAAGCGCGTCCGCCAAAGCCGACGGATATTGCCGTCCTCATGTACACGAGCGGTACCACGGGCGCGCCAAAGGGTGTCATGCTCAATCACTCCAACGTGTGCGCCACGATGAGCGGTCTCAAGGATGCCGGCGATTTCACCAATAAAGATGTCTACTTGGCCTATTTGCCGCTCGCGCACATCATGGAGATGGCGGCCGAAACCGTCATGCTCGCTCTCGGTGCCGCCATCGGTTACGGCTCTCCGCAAACGCTCACCGACACTGGATTGAAGCTCGCGCCGGGCTCTCGAGGCGACGCGCCGACGCTCAAGCCGACGTTCATGGTTTTCGCCCCAGCCGTTCTCGATCGTGTTCGCCAAGCCGTCCAAGCCAAGTTTGGAGCCGCGAGTCCGGTTCTTAAGAAGCTCATCAACGCCGGTCTCGCCGCCGGTCGCAAGGACTTTGAGGCGGGTCGCATCGGCGCGCCTTTCTTTTACAACGCTCTCATCTTCAAAAAGGTGCAAAAGCTCATCGGCGGTCGCGTGCGCATTATGATTTCTGGTTCTGCTCCGCTCTCTCGCGAGACGCAAATCTTCATGCAAACGTGCTTCAGATGCCCGGTGCGTCAAGGCTACGGCTTGACCGAGACGGGCTCTTGCGGTACGATTGCCTCATTTGACGATTACTCCCCGACTGTCGGTCAAGTGTTGACTTCTGTTCGCATTTCTCTTCGTGACTGGGAGGAGGGCGGATACAGAACCGCCGACGCGCGCGATCCATCCATCGGCATGCCGCGCGGTGAGATTCTCATCGGTGGCCCCGTCGTCTGCCAAGGTTACTACACCGCCAAGCACATGCCGGATCCGGAGCTCGACGCCAAGAACAAGTCTGAGTTTAGCGTCATCGACGGCGTTCGCTACTTCCACACTGGCGACATTGGTCAGTTTACCGCCGACGGTCAACTCATGATTATCGACCGCAAGAAGGACTTGGTCAAGCTGCAACAGGGTGAATACGTCGCTCTCAGCAAGGTTGAAAACGTCCTCAAGCAGTGCCCGTACGTCGGTATGGCGATGACTTACGCCGATTCCAGCCACAGTTACTGCATCGCCATTTGCGTCGTCAACGAGGCGCCGATTAAAAAGTTTGCCAAGGAAAAGGGCATCGTCGGCGACATGGACGCTCTCTGCGCCAACGACGCCGTCATCAAGGAAGTCACCGCCGCGTGCAAGGCTGCGTGCAAGACGGGCAAGCTCGTTTCCTTTGAAACCCCGAGCAAGTACATTTTGACTTCTGAACCTTGGACGCCGGATAACGACTTGGTCACCGCCGCCTTCAAGCTCAAGCGTCAAAACATCGTCGGCGCCTTCAAGTCTCAAATCACCGCTCTGTACAAGTAAGCCGACGTGCCCACGACGACGAAGCGCCGTGCGACACCGCAACGATCACTTTCGCTCTTCTGCTTTCCTTCTTTCTTTCGCGTTTCAAACCACTCGTTTTTAATAATCAAAGCGAAAAGCTCTCTTTGCACACAATTGGAATCATTCGTCGTTCGTCGTCAGACGCGCGCGCGCGGACAAAGCTCGAGAGAGATGTCGTCGATGCCGTCGAACGAAAACCGCGCGGCGTCGAAACAGCGAAGAGGGAAACGCGCGGGAGTCGGCGGCGTCGTGAACGTCGACGAGACGGATGATTACACGGTGACGCCCGCGCAGACTGAAGTCTTGGCGAAATCACTGCGCGTGTACGCGACGATACCCCGAGCGATCGCGGAGGCGCACATGCGATTGAGAGGATACGAAGCGCCGGGGGAAGACGCGACGGATGCGTACGTGCGTGGGGCGCTGTTGAAGTGTTTGGTGCGAGAGGTGTTGAGTGAAAGAGAAGCGAGAGCGCGAGGCGAGCGGTTTGACCCGTACGTAAACGCGAGAGGGAAAGAAAAGACGACGACGGCGGCGGCTTTGAATGATGAAGAAGGTACGCGAGGACGGACGATGACGAAAGAGCAGACGGAGCGGGCGGCGAGCGTGGAAACGCGGGTGATTGATGGTGGGAGCGATAGCGATGAATCTGTCGGGAACGTCGCGTGTAGTAAAGTGACCGAATACGAGAGTCCGTCTGAGAGCGAGAGCGACGAGGAGGAGGATAACGACGACGACGACGACGACGAATATAGCGATGATGATGATGTGAGTGGGGAAAGCGACGGGGGGAATTACTTTGGTCGCCACGCGTCCGAGCCGCCGGCACCAGAAGGGGCGAATCCGTTTGCGTCGATGGATTTCGATCCCGCGCAGGAAGTGAAGAGTCAAATCGCCGAGGCAAAGCGTATCGTCGCCGAGCGAGACGCGCGCGCTAACGAGCTCGCTGATGCAATCAAGTCACTGAAAACGGACGATGGCGCCTTGAGTCCGACGGCGTCGTCTCGCGTCGCCTTTAGCGATAAGGGCGACGACGCCACGTCTGTCGCCGGGTCTGAACTCACCGACCGCTTCGACGCCATCTCCATAGCGTCCATCGCCGCAACGCTCGGAAGCGATGCGGCGGATCGCGTCGCCGATGTCGAAGGGAGCGAATTCGACGCCGTATCCCTCGCGTCTCACGGCACGCGCGGTATCGCGGAGGAAGGCTCTGACGACGAGCGCGCCGGCGTCATTTACGAAAGCGAGAGCGACGAGCGTCGACATCGCTTGAGCGCAGACTTTTCCGACGACTTGGATCTGCACCACGCCAAGGAGAACGCCCCACCGACACCCTAGCTCGGCCTCGACGCGTGATTCGCGGTTTAGAAGAAAGAGACGAATGTAACTGATGCCTAGCGCCGCCACCCGGCGGATGAAGAAAAAAGTCACTTTTTGTCCACGTCACTAAGCTCCCACGAGTGCGCGCCACAACGTGTCCTCGCGTCTCACCCGCCGCGACGAAAACCTCGTCCGCGAGACGACACCGAGACGCGCAGAAAGGTTCTGGTGCACTCGCGACGCGGTGTTAAGAACCGATCCCGATGTCCGCCGCGGCGAGCGCGGGGTCGTCGACGAGGTCGATAATCTGGTTTCGAAAAGCGCTGAGAATCCACGATAACCCGGCGCTCGCGGCGGGAATCGCCAACGCGAAGAGCGCGCAGCCCGTCTTTGTGCTCGACCCATGGTTTTGTAAACCCTCGAGGGTCGGACCGAACCGCATGCGGTTCTTGCTGCAGAGCCTGAGCGACTTGGACGCGTCGCTTCGAGACGTCGGAAGCTCGCTCTTGGTGCTCCATGGAGAACCGCGGGTGGTTCTTCCTCGCGCGTGCAAGTCTTGGAAGGTGGACTTGGTGACGTGGGAGCATGACATCGAACCTTACGCCAAGATACGAGACGGTGCCGTGCGAGGCGCACTCGAGCGAGCCGGGGTGGAGTGCGCGAGCCCGAGCGGTCATACGCTGTATGACGTCGACGAGTTTCTCTCCAAATGCGGCAAAGGAGGACCACCGACGACGTATCAGGGGTTCCTCAAAGTCATGGATAAGATGGGGACTCCAGCAAAGCCGATCGACGCGCCGACCAAGATGCCGGCGCCGTTCTCGCTGAGCCTTGAAGAGACGGGGGATTTAGTGCAAGGCGTCGCCGACGGCTACGGCATACCGAATTTGGAGGACCTCGGGTACGAAACTCTCGCCGACGACGAAGGATTCCCCGCGAGAGGCGGCGAGACGGAGGGTTTGAAGAGATTACGCAAGCAGCTCGCGCGCAAAGAGTGGGTCGGTAAGTTTGAAAAGCCAAACACGAGCCCCACGACGCTCTTTCACGGTTTGGACGTTGCCAAGCCAAAGCCAAAGAGCCCGTTTGAAATCGCCGCGGGCATCAAGAGTGAAGACATGAAAATGGGACCGGACGTCTTCATGACGCCTTCGACGACTGCTTTGAGTCCGTACATGAAGTTTGGTTGCGTTTCGCCGCGCGTATTTTATCATGAACTCAACGGCGTGTTGGCTGAACTAGGCGGGAAGCATTCCAAGCCGCCGGTGAGTTTGATGGGACAATTATTGTGGAGAGAGTTTTACTACGTCGTCGGCGCGGGAACGCCAAACTTTGACAAGATGGAAGGGAATCCAATTTGCCGCCAGATTCCGTGGAACAAGGATAAAGAGCTCTTTGCGGCGTGGGAGAATGCACAAACTGGCTACCCGTGGATTGACGCCGCCATGACGCAGTTGCGCCTCGAGGGTTGGCTTCATCACTTGGCTCGCCACGCAGTCGCGTGCTTCTTGACCAGAGGTGACTTATTCGTGCACTGGGAGTGGGGTAGAGACGTCTTCGACCGAGACCTCGTTGACGCCGACTGGGCGCTCAACAACGGCAACTGGATGTGGCTCTCGTGCTCAGCCTTTTTCTACCAATACTTCCGAGTCTACGGTCCGCATTCTTTCGCCAAAAAGTACGACAAGGAGGGCGAGTACGTCAAGCACTACCTCCCAGTACTCAGAAACATGCCCGCCAAGTACATCTACGAGCCTTGGCTCGCCCCTATCGAGGTTCAGAGAAAGGCGGGATGCGTCGTCGGCGTCGATTACCCGAGTCCCGTCGTCGAACACGCCGTCGCGAGCAAGGCTTGCATAGAAAAGATTGCCAACGCCTACGCCGCGCACAAGGATACCAACGCCAAAACCGGCGTCAAGCGCGCTCGAGGTGATTGACGACAGACCTGCTCTTTTTTCACCGTAGTCCTTTTCACTTGTAATTGTTTAACGTAGCGGCATGGTCCAAGTCGCGTGGATCCGCGCGCGTAAAACAGCCTTTGACTCGAAGTGTGAACACCATTCGCTGCCCACGCACATGGACGTAGATACCGAACGCGCGGCGTTGATCCCGCGCGATCGTGACCCGACCGCGACGAAAGATGCGTCGTCGTCGTCTCGTCGACGACGATGGGCCGTCGTCGGTGTCGCGACGAGCGTCGTCGTCGTGGCGTGCGTAGCGATGGTGTACTCGACCAACACCCAAGGCAAACTGTGGACGACGTCGCTCGGACTCCCGATCGGTGGGGTGCTGGCGATCAAGAACAAGGTGGAGGTGACGCGGAGACAGTACAGAGGGGATTTACACACGCTGTCGTGGCACCCAAAGTCTGGGTTTTCGTGCGAGTCGGTGCGAAGAGGAAAGGAGGACGTGCGTCCGCTCAAGGTGATGCTGGCGGAAGCGTTAGCGGAGGGAAACCTGACGGCGGCGGCGGCGATCGGAATGAATGAAAAACACGACGCGCGGATGAGAACGGCGGCGAGCTTGTTGACGCGAACGATAGAGCGGTACATGCCGAGTAGACTCGAGGCGAACTCGCCGCCGTTTCAGATTTTGTTTGAAGTGCACGATAATCCAAAGACGCCGTGCTCGGTGCCGGCGTTTGCGAAAACCCGGTGCGATTTCCCGCGTTGGACGCCGGTTTTCGCCTTTGGTAGCACTCCGAAGGACACAACTTTGTTACCGCCGCTCGTACCAGCCACGCTCTTGGTGCTCAACAGATGCATTTCGGCGGCGCTGGAGAAGAAGCGGTTGAACTCAAACGAGCCGCTGTGCGAATTTCTTCAATATCCGGAGGAAAAGTATTCTGCGGCGGTCGACTGCGGCAAGGACGACCTGTACAAGGCGGCGTGTAGGTATCACGGATTATTTAGCATCGATGCGGTCGACGACAGGAGCCAGTACGAATGGGATAATCTCATTCCGCGCGCCGTCTGGCGCGGGAGCGATTATCCCTTTCTCAATGAAGCCTTTAGCAGTCACAAGCCAGACGCGAAGCAATTCATGGAAAAGTTGATGCATTCGCAAGACAGACAAGCCGCCATGCGCGCAATGGTCGACTCTCCAGACATAGGCCCGAGGTTACGCACGGTGCTCCTCTCAAAACTGCACCCCGAGTTGATCGACGCCCGCTTTTACACGTGGGCGAACATCCTCGATCCCGTCGTCGAGGTTGGCAAGGAGCTCGGTTTTGAGGCGACGCAATCGATGTCGGCGAAAGATTTCGGCAAATTCAAGTATCACTTAGACATTGGTGGCGGTGGCGGCACAACCTGGAGCGGTGTCATTCCCAAGCTCTCCATGCCGGGCGTCCTCCTGCACCACGAGACGTCCATGAAGGATTCCTACTTTGACTCGCTCACGCCGTGGGTGCACTACATCCCCGTCTCCGAGGACCTCCACGACCTCATCGATCGCATTCAATGGGCCGAAGCCAATCCATCACACGCACGGCAAATTAGCGACAACGCCAGCGCCTGGGTCAGAGAGTTTCGCAAGCTCGAATCCTTGCTTCGTCACAACTACCAAGCCTTGGCCGTTCCGCTCGCGCAAGCGCTCGGTTCCGACGCTCTCGTCCCTTTCGAGCTCGCTCACGCGTGGACGCCAAACGCCAGAACCCCAACCCTTCCGTCATCCGTCGCGTGAGCGCACGCGCGGGTTATCAATCACACGTCTTGTATTGAACACACGTTAGACAAAACCATCCAACGCTACGCGTCCGCATTTCTGTCTTCCCCACTGGGGAGGGAGGGACAAGATGCAGTGCACTCAGATCTTCAGTCACCGCCGCCGCCATCGGGTACCATGGAGGACGAATCCACGCCGTCTCGACGAACGCGAACGCGGACGTCCAGGGCATCGTTCGCGCGTCGATCGACGACGAGTACCGCGATGACGAAGCGCGTCGTCCGACTTTTCATACTGTGTGTCGCGATCGCGTGCGCAACCTGTGTTGGCGTCGTGGTTGGATCGAAAGATTACTACGCCGCGTTGGGTGTCTCCCGGGGGGCGGACGAGTCGCAAATCAAACGGGCGTATCGAAAATTGGCGCTGAAATATCACCCGGATAAAAACCCGAACGATGAAGAGGCGAAGAAACGGTTCACGGAGATTTCGTCGGCGTACGAAGTGCTGAGCGATAAGGAGAAGCGCCGGATTTACGATCGTTACGGAGAGGAGGGCGTGAAGCAACACGAAGCGAGCGGGGCGAGCGGAAGAGGAGGAGGCGGAGCGCAAGACATATTTAGTCAGTTTTTCGGCGGTGGATTCGGTGGATTTGGGTTTGGTCACGATGACGGCGAACCAGAGACGCCCAAGGCGCCGACGGTGCGCGTGGACTTGACCATGTCTGTGAAGGAGGTGTACCTCGGAGCGAGCGTGCGAGTGCGACGCGAAAAGTTGGTCACGAAGAGCGCCAGAGGAACGAGAAAGTGCAACTGCAAACAGAAACTTGTGACAAGACAAGTTGGACCAGGGATGTATCAGCAGTACGCAGAGCAGCAATGCGAAGACTGTCCGAATGTAAAGCTGGTTCGAGAGGGCGCGGATTTGACGGTGGACGTCGATCCGGGCGTTCCAAACGGACACGAGGTTCTCTTCTTTGAAGAAGGCGACGCCATGATTGATGGCGATCCGGGTGACTTGCAGTTTATCGTCAAAACGGCGTACGACGCGCAGAATAAGATTACTCGAGTGGGCGCGAGCGATTTGCACATGACGTACGAAATCTCTCTCGTCGACGCCTTGAATGGATTTTCCAAAGTCTTCACCCACTACGACGGCCACGAAGTCGTCATCGCGCGCGATGGGGTCACCGTTCCGTTTGCAAAGATGACAATCCCGGGCGAAGGCTTACCAAAGCACAACCAGTTCAAAAAGTTTGGTGATTTGCACATCACTTTCCAGGTGCAATTCCCAAACAAGTTGGACAAGTCTCAACGCGACGTCGTCGCTAAGACTTTTAGCGGCGCAAACTTTGTCGAGGTCGGCAAGATCGATTGCTCTCTCGTTTGACGCGTAGATATTCTACATCTTGACGATTCTTTTAATATTATCTACCGTACGATCGGACAATCTGCGACGACGTGCAGCACGCTAGCGTGGACCTACGATTCGTGTCAATCGGAAGAGTACCTTTTGCGCCTCAATTACTTTGTCGATCGTGTTGTATAAAATTGAGACAGTTGGAAAACGCCTGAAAAATAACTTTGTCGATCGTTTCGTATAAAAAAAATCGATGAAGAAAAGACTTGTAGTAATGGAAAACGCTTTACGTCATCGAAAATCAACGGCAAAAGAAACAATGAAGCAGTGATTATGGGTATATCTCACAACGCAAAAGGATAACAAAGTCGCTGCGAAAAACACTCCGAGTTCACGTCGACGCCAGTCGTTATTTAAGTACCGGTACATGCTTATTAACATGCTTACTTAGATGAGTCGCTACCTTTCTCTTCGAGAAGGATATTCTAACTTCCAATCCGCGCCAAAAGTCTCGTCGTCAGACGAGCGCGTTTGCGGATGCGTCTTTAACTCACTCGTTACTTGATGAAGAGGTCAAATACGATTTTGTGGAAATCAACAGTCGCCGGAGACGTCTTCAACTTCTTCGACTTGGTGCCCATGGTCGTCGCACCGAGCTTGAGGCTCGCCTCAAAGTCCGTCGAGAGCGCCATGGATTCGTTCTCAGTAATTTGAACAGACTTTCTCACCGAAAAACCGTTTTCGGTCGACGGCGACGTCACGCCAGACGTGGTGAGAAACTGAAAACCAATGTACGGCTCCTTCTCCTCGTAGTCAAAGTTACCGCTCAATTTCAACGTCAGCGGGTCAAAATCAAAGCACTTTTCATAGTAAATCGTGCTCTTGCGCGTGTCAACGTTGATGTCGCCGTTAAACCACGAATCCGTCACCTTCCACTGCAAGTTGGGTTTGTAACTGAACACCTCCCGTCCAAACGAATTCCCGTCATTCTCCTTTTGCAGCGGCACGTCCGTTCCCGCCGTGATCACCACGTCCGGCGCGATCGGAATCCCCAACCGGAACTGTTTGCGAATCCTCAACAGCACCTCGGGCGCCGTTCCGAACTGCACGTACGACTTCAACTTATGCAGCGCATCCTCAGCCTTGTCCGCGACCGCGTCGGCCGCTTTTTCCATGTTCATCGCCGTCGAGTCGCCGTCGAGTCGCGCGTGGACGGACGCGCGCGGCGTTGATTGACGACAGCAATCCGACGTGGAATCAGTCATCGATCGACTTCAGTTTTACCGGTAGAATAATCGACCGGTTTCAGCATAATCGGACATTTGGACCGTTGAAACGACCGCGATCGCCGAGGGCGCGACCGAGGAGGACGAGCGACGGGAGAAGACGACGCGACGCGACCGAGCGCGGCGCGAACGCGATGGATGACAGAAAGAGTGCGTGAATGATTCCGACGACGATCGCGACGACGACGATGGCGACGACGCGGAATGCGGACCGAGAGGACGGATGAGCGAGGAGAAATGCGTTTCTTCGTGTGGAAGAGAGACTGACCCGAAACGCGTCTCGCCGTGTCTCGCGACCGGTTCTTCGGTGGTTGGCGCAGAGATTGGTATCGGTTTGACGAGCTTTGGGTGCGGATTTACCGTGCTCGGGGTGTTGTTCTTCTTCGACCGAGGGCTGTTGGCGATGGGGAACCTGATGTTTCTGTCGGGGGTGACGCTGACGATTGGACCGAAGCAGACGGTGAAGTTTTTCTTGAGACCGCGGAATCAGCGCGGGGCGTTTTGCTTCATCTTTGGGTTGTTGTTGGTGCTGTACGGATGGCCGTTTTTTGGGTTGTTGGTGGAAGGGTACGGGTTCATCGCGCTGTTTAGCGCCTTCTTCCCGACGGTGTTGATTTTCTTGAAGAGGGTGCCGGTGCTGGGTTCGATTTTAAGTTTACCGGGGGTCAAACACGTGACGACAACCATTATCGGAAAGGCGCAAACTCTTCCTGTCTGATCCCTAGAGATTTGAATGATCCCACGAACGGCCACGCCTTGGCATCGGTCGTGCAAACCGCTCACCTGGCAAAGGGACCGCAGACACAGGTCACGCTCCACACATCGTGGCTGAATCGGCAGCGCCGCGACCAAGTCGTGGTTGTCATCATGTAGGAAATATTTATTAGTGAATTCGCATCAACATCATCAATAAAAGTCTAGTAGTATACTGCATTCCAATCAATGGTTTCATATCGTACATGCGTCGCGCTTGTTACGCCGCGACTGAAGCGTTTTCCAACGCCTCAATCGTATTGGATTCAAACTCGCTCATCTCACGACGCGATATGCTATCGAGCAGCCAACTCATTGGCAAGATGGCCGCGGTGTTTCTAAATGTTTTCGCAAAGGGGACGATGCGTTCAATCAACCGACGTCGCTTTGCCGTTTTCATCGCGCCGTCTTCGACGATGATGAAAACTTGGTTAGCAGAAGTCGCTTGAATATCTGCATTCTGCGCCGCAATGGCGGTGTCATCTTCAACATCTACAATGCGTGAAGTCGTTGCGCCAGCCTTACGAGCAAACATCATCGTCGGTTCCAATGATTTGACTCCAAATGCGCCGGCAAAGATAAAGTGCGCTGAAGTAAATATCGGTGCTCCTGGCACGAGTCTCCCGCGCTTCGGTCCACCTTCGTTACCGAGCGTATCGCCTTGAATTTCAAATTGCTCTTCATCAACCATTTCGTTCGCACGATTCGACTCGTGGATCCAAGCAGAGCTCAAGATCCAACATCCATTGATGACGCCAAAAAAGTACTTCTCACTTCTAGTCTTCAAAAACATCTCTTTCGTCAATTTCGACTTGCCCATGACGACGTGCGTCGTCTGCGACGTCACACTAAGTTCGCGCACGCAGTCGAAAGTGTCACAAAACGCGAGCAGCAACGCTTTCTCAGAAGCAGTCAAGTGTGATCCAACAATGTGTGGCTTTGGCGGATTACGACCACCAATCAAATCGTAAGATGAGTCGCTGGGCGCTACAGATGCCAATCGTTCGAGGTTTGTATCCAATTCTACTCGCGGTCTTGTGTGCGTTGGTGTCGATTGTGTTATCGAGTGCGGACCGCACGTGAGACTGTAATCGACGTCGTCAAACGTGGTGCCGTGAGCGAGACGAGCGCACCAAATGTGATAAGACTTGCGACACGATCCGTTGAAACATCCTGCTGCTGCGCCGCTCTTCTTGCAGTGCGCGCAACGCAATCGACTTGCTCGACGGGCCTCTTTGCACACATTGATGAGATTCGGCGTCGAGCCTTTAGGTTCCCCACCGGCGTTGACGCATTGGGGCGCCCACAGCGCGCACGTTACGTGACTCCACACATTCTGTTTACCCTCCTTGAAATTTTGTACATCTTCACCAACCTCAGAGCCACGCTTACAAAACGCACACTTGTGCTCACCTTGAACTTTTGCGCTCGGATCGATCACGGGTCCCGTCCAGAGTCGTCGTTGTCGCTCCTCGTCGGTCGTCTTGTTTGCCGCCGAAGAGGACGCTCCCGCTTGTTTACGCCTCTTGCTCGCAGGTTCCTTCCCTTGATCTTCGTGCGTCCCACTCGGCAGTGCCACAGGCGCCAACGGTTTCATATTCGCACGAAGGTTCTTCAACAAGCTCACGCTCGTTCGTCTCGCCTGCTTACCCACTCCGTTTGCCTTGAGCTGTTCCCTCGGAATCTGGGATGCAAACGGCACCTCGTCCACATCCATCGCGCGCGCCGCGCACGCCAGCACACCCGTGAACGCCTCGACAATCTCCTCAAACCTCTCATCTCTTCTAGACTCCCGTTTTCTACACGGCGCTCGGCATGTCGGACACGTCGCTTTCGGATTGGTAAACAGCGTCTCGATGCACTCGACGCAAAAGTAGTGCGAACACGCCAGTTTCACCGGTTTCCGAGGCAAGCTCATGCATATCGCGCACGACAAGTTTCGCCCGAGCTCATCCAAAGATTCACGCAAGTCCCCACCAAAGTCTTCCACCGCGCGTTTGAGCGATCCTGTCGTCGTCGTCGCCGTCGACGCGCGGCGTTTCATCCTTTTCTCGGACGACAGATAAACTACCGACGAGGCTCTCGACGGGACTCACACCTCGACCGAACGACGCGTTTCTCGTTCGATCCGACGCGCGTCGCGTCCCGCGAACGATTCACCGATGAGCGCGTCTTCCGTGGACAGAGAGACGCCCACGGGGTCCGTCGGTCCGTCCGTCCGTCCGTCGGTCCGTCCGTTTCGTCGAGTTGTGAAGACCGTTTTCAAAAAAGCCGCAGCTGTCACTCGCTATCACTACACAACTACGCTCGACCGACCGAACGACCGAACGAACGAGCGCGACGACGATGCAAGCGACGTGTGCGATGCGCTTCCGCGCCGCCGTCGCGCCGTCGCGGCGCGGGGATCGCCGTGAAGCGAAGCGCGTATCGAGAGCGTCGTCAAAGATGACGGATAAGTTGACGATGGTGACGAGGCGTGAACACGATGCAGCACGGACGGTGCTGTCGGTATCGTCGATCGCGGCTGCGATCATCGCGACGGCTTCGTTCACCGTCGTCGCCCCGGATGCGAAGGCGATCGATCTCGTTCGTGTGGATCCCGCGGTGACCGAGTACATGAAGAAGCGCGACGAAGCGGCTTCGTTCAAGTGTAAGGGTGGGATGTTCGACTGCGATTCGGATCGTCGGGAATACGCGCGGGCGCAGAGCGAGAAACTTGTGGCGAGGTTGGCGACGCAAGAGCCGGGAGACGAGCCGGCGTGCTCGGTGGAGGACCCGTGTACGAATGACGTGCTTCGAGCGGCGTTCATGGGCACGAGTGGTTTGACGACGAGCGAAAAGCTGGAGAAGATGGGCCGCAGCGCGGATGTGGCGAACTCGACTTCGCAATACTTTGACAAGTGATTACCGGTGCGATGCCGGCGCTAAACCTATTTGTGATAACAAAATCTGTGTGTAAAATCTATCAAATCTCTAGCCGAGTCGTCGTCGCTCCTCGAGCTCGCCCCAGGAGGGTCCGATGGCAATCTTGACTGGACACGGGACGGAGAGCGTCATGGCGCGTTCCATGCATAATCGTATCGCGTCAGAAGCCTCATCGACGTACGATTCATCAACCTCGAAGAGCAATTCGTCGTGAATCTGTGCGACGAGCCGAATGCGAGTCGAATCGACCGAGTGCGCGGGAACGTCTGGGGCAAATGATCCGTGACCGACGGCGGAAAACCATCTGCACATGGCCATCTTCATCATGTCCGCCGCCGTGCCCTGTATGACGCTGTTCACCGCCTGTCGCTGCGCTTCAGATCTCTCGCCAAAGCTTTTTGAATGTATCTTTGGAAGAGATCGATGACGCCCAGACATTGGAAGCACCACCGCTCCTTGTTTGGCGGCTTGTTCCAACACGCGGGCAATCCAAGTCTGCACGCGTGGGAAAGCGCGATGAAACGCGTCAATGTATCCGCGCGCTTCTTCCTTTCCGATGTTCAGTTTCGAAGCCAATCCCGCGGCATGTTGTCCGTAAAGGATCCCGTACGCCGTTCTCTTTGCAATGTCTCTAGTACCCGGCTCTGCGGGTGCGTCTGGCGGCAGATTCTTACCAGCATTCCAGATTGCGACAAAGACGTCGCCGCCCTCATCAGCGGCTTTTTTAAACATCGATATCAACTTTTCCTCCCCGCACAGGTGCGCTAAAACTCTGAGCTCAATCTGGCTATAATCAGCCGCTAAAAATATTTTACCAGGCGCCGGCACGAATGCGTTTCGCATCGATCCTCGACCGACTTGTTGGACGTTTGGCGAGCTCGACGACAGACGTCCGGTTGCGGTCTTTGTGTTGTTCCACTGAGTGTGGATGCGATATTCATCATCGTCCTCACCGTGTGCCGACGCTGACCTGTCGTATCCATCGCACATGGCTCGCTCCTTAAGAGCGCCTCTGAAATCTAAAACGAGGCGCGGAAACGGATGCCGCTCGGCAAGAGAAGTGAGCACCTCCACGGATGTAGATATGTGAGACGTTTTCGACCCTTTCGCAGCGTGCGCGCCGGGATGAGGGAGCGAGAGCTTGTTGAAAAGCACATCCGCAACCTGCTGCGCGCTCGCGAGGTTGATGTCGACGCCAAAGTCGTTCTTTGCTTTCGCGTTGAGGGCATCCATTCGAGCGCTTGCTGCATTCTTCATCTCCCCCGCTCGGTCGCGATCGAAACCGATGCCATAGTACTCGAGCACGCCGAGACCAGCCGCGACACGCGACTCGACGCGCCTAGCCGCCGCAATTCTACGATGCCTGTTCGCGCCTTGGACGCAAAAGTCGAGTGCGTTGCGTACGTCGTCGCGTAATCGTGCGAGCGCATCGGCCGCGTCTCTTGGCGATGCGCGTTGAAACGCGCTCGCGACTACATCGAGGCCACCGTCGAAACCACTGTCTGGATTTATGAGCCACGCGTCGAGGCGACAGTCGGACATGCGCACCGTCGAAGGATCGATCGCCGCGCCGGCGTCCATCGCCGCTCGAACGACCCTTTGCGCGTGGTACGTCGACACCCGACGAGTCGCAAAGAGCTTTGTCAAACAATCCTTTGTAAATTGATCATCTCGCCTCAAAAAGTAAGCCTCATTACTATCGCGAAAGTAAACTGCGAAACCAACGACGTCGCTCTGCACACCATTCTGCGCGTCGTCGTCGTCTGCGTCTAGAAACACGACGTCATCTGCCAGAGTAAACTTTTTTGCCGCTGCTCTCGCCTTTTTCTTTTCGCTCGCCTCGACGTCGCGAAAGTTACTTGAGTACCCGAACCAAATCTCCAATCCGCATCGAACGCAATCCCGCGATAAAACACCGAGACAGCATCCACCCTCGTCGTCGTTGTCACCGTCGCCGCCCTCACCAACCTTGACTTCCTCGCACCGACGTCGAAACGCCTCGATAACCGACGCCCCGGCGTCTGAATCCAACCATCCATCAGGAAGATCCTCCAGCGCGCATCCTCGTCCGGGTTCACACGCCATTTCAAACGCCTCCGCACCCGCCGTCGGCGCCGCCTTTCGCCGCGTCGTCTTCGCTCTCTTCGTCTTTGGTTCGTTCGTCGGATTTGATTTCGGCTGTCGCGTCGCGCGCGTCTTCTCCGTCGTCTTCATCGTCGTCTCTCGCACCTCCACCACGACCGCACCGTCACCGGTACGATCCAACCTCGAACTGTGCATCGTTTGCCGTCGTGCTGCATCCCCGTCGCGTCCTCTTTCCGTCGTCGTCGTCGTCGTCGTCGGTCGTCTATGTTGTTGTTGTCGTCTTGCCTCTAGAGTCGTTGTTGACGTCGACGCATCGCGTCTCTCACGCCTCTCCGTCGTCGTCGTCGCCTCCCCGCCACCGGCTCGTGGATCACGCGCCGTCGTCGACGACGGAGGTTTCGGCGCCGGTCTCTCGAATCGCCACCGGTGACGCGTCGTCATCGTTTGAGGATTTCACGCGCACTCCTTCACGCGCGTCGTCATTGCATGCCGTCGTCTTCGCTCCGGGAGACACCGCACACCGTCCACCGACGCGCATCCTCGACCGTCGTCGCCGCCATCGCCGTCGTCGTCCTCGCCCGCGTCCTCGCGCGTTTCGACGAGACTCGTCGCGCGACGTTCGGAACCTCGCGCGTCGGCGGCAGTTGGAAAAAGGTAAAAGTCATGACGTCGACGACGAACGCGACGTCGACGACGCTCGAGGCGCGATCGGCGGATGCGCCGCTGACGGTGTCAGACTTGATCTTTGGCGCGTCTCCGTTGGCGGGGATTTACGAAGCGACGACGTACGAGACGGCGCGGGAGACGGTGAAGGCGGCGTTGGACGTCGGGTTTACTCGGTTTGACACGGCGCCGCACTACGGGTTGGGTTTGAGCGAGCGTCGGTTAGGCGACGCGCTTCGGGATTTAAACGCAGACATGACGCGAGTCAAGGTGTACACTAAAGTTGGGCGGGTGATGAAACCCATCGATGCGGTGACGGAGGAGGAGAAACGAAATGGAAAAGTGGAGTGGGGCAACGTTCCCGGAGACGCCGGGTGCATTTTCCCAGAGGCTCCGACGGACGTATTACCGGTTTTAGATTACACCGCGGGCGGGTTTGAGCGCTCGCACGCCGATAGTTTATCGAGATTAGGGATCGATCGCATCGAAGGGTTGCGAATTCACGACGCGGAAACGGCGGAGAGATTTGAGGAAGCCGTGCGCGGCGGCGGCGTGCGCGCGCTCGCCGCGCTGCGCGACTCGGGCGCCGTTTCCGAAGTATCCCTCGGCATGAACGACGCCTCGTACATCATGCGCATGCTCAACGAGAACGAACCGGGAACCTTCGATTCCGTCATGATGGCCGGTTCGTGGAACCTCCTCGACCAAGACGGCCTCGACGTCCTCCTCGAGTGTCAAGCCAGAGGCGTCGCCGTGCACAACGCCGGTATTTTCGCCAGCGGCTTGCTCGTCGGCGGTTCCCACTACAAGTACGCCCCCGCCCCGCCCGAGATCATCGACCGCGTCGACCGCTGGCGTCGTCTCTGCGCCGAGCACGCCGTCGCCCTCCCCGCCGTCGCCATCGCTTTCGCCTGCGCCCCGCGCGTAGTGACCCTCTGCGCCGTCGGCGTCAAGTCTCCCGACGAGGCTCGTCAAGCCGCCCGCTGGCTCGCCGACGCCCGCGCCGTCCCCGGCGCCCTCTGGGTCGACGCCGTCGCTCGCGGGTTGCTTCCCAAGGGTCTTCCCCTTCCGTCGTCCCCGTCGTCTTCGTAGCGTTTCAATCGATGCAACCAAATCAATCAAATCAATCAATCAATCAATCAATCAATCGCCCACTGGAAGACGAATCGGCTTTAGACACCGAACCGAACCGATCCTGGATTTCCGATCGAACGATTCGATCGATCGGATCCTCAGACCCGCGCGCGCGCGCTCCGCCCGTCCGCCCCGCACATCATGCGCCCGAGGATACACCGACCGCCCTCGCGGCTCGGTCGTCGGTCGTCGTCGTCGTCGTCGTCCGCGGATTCGTCGTCGTCGTCGGCGTTCGTCGCGCGACGATCGGCGGTAACGGCATCCAAGTCAGCATCATCATCATCGACGCCGCCGCCGCCGACGACGGAGTCGCGACCGCGACCGCGATGGGAGAGCGACGGGAGAGCGACGACGGATGCGACGATGACGCGATGCGTGGACGCGGACGACGGATGCGACGACGATGGGGGTGTTTTCTCGACGCGGGGAGAATATTCCGCGGCGATTCAAAGGGAAAAAGAAGATGATCGAGCGGCGGACGAGGACGATCATCGCGGTTTTACGTTTGCGACGCCGATGATCGACGTGAACGGCGGCGGGGAGGATGATGATGGTGATGGACGGAATGATTTCGTGCGAGACGCGTGGATGCGAACGGTGGAGACGTGCGAAGCGCGGATTCGAGGGGCGTCGGAAGCGTCGGGCGGGCGCTCGCCGACGCGAGGAATACAAGGAGAGTACGCGAAGAAGTGCGCGGCGGAATTGGCGCTCGGACGCGTGGATGACGCGATGGAATCGGCGGGAAAGTGTGTCGAGGCGGCGCCGTTTTGGTATAAAGGGTTCGTGCTTCTCGCCGAGGCGAGAATGGCGCTGAAGACGCCGCTCGCGGAGGAGGCTCGGAGAGATTTAGAGCGCGCGGCGTTCTTAGAACCTCGCGCGCGCGCGGACGCGCGGTTCGAGGAGCTCGCCGCGCGAGTTATCGGTAGTGTTTAGAGTTTAGTTTTGTGTTTTCTGTGTTCTGTAATACTTTACTTACCAATGGCAGTTTTTTTTTGCGCGTCGTCGCGTCCGCCGCGTCTGCGGAGCGATTTCGAGGCGGAGTCGTCCCGCCGTCCTACTAGATGTACTTTTTTTACAGCAAGTCGAGTCTATTCGAGGCTAAGGTTGGAGAGATCCGGTTCGTCGCCGTACTCCACGTCTCTGCTCGTGCGCACGTCGGCGTCCTCTCCGAAACCGATGGCGCAGTCGCACTGGTACATGACAAACTGCATGGAATCCTCGTCGGAAATGTCCATGGGAACAAAACTGATGAGCGAAAAGTCTTCCATGACGCTCGCGATGGCGCGATTCAACTTTCTATACTTTGGATGCATTCGCTCGTCCAGTTCAGCCGCGAGAGCGGCGTGATCCGGGGTGAGGTACGGATCTAAAACAGACTTGTCCTCGAGCATGTCCACCTTGCTAAAAATGTTGACGTGCGGCAACGCCAAGTGCAGCATTGCGCTCTGCGCCTGCAAGCAACCGGCGATAAACTTGCTCCCATCCGTGATAAATTGAGAGTCTAACACGTACACGCACACCATCTTCCACCCCCAATCGTTCATTTGTTTCGTAAAAGACTTGAACGCCGAGTGGTGCGAGTAGAGCTCGAGCTGCCCCGGGCAATCAAAAATTACCATATCATCCTCCGTGTAACCCTCCAGTTGATCGGCCAACCAGTCGTCCAAGTTATCCTCGAGATACTCCATGCAAAACATGAGCGCGCCGTTCGGTCCGAGCTCCTCCTCTTCCATCACGTCGTCGAGAGAGATGAGTTCCCTGACGTCGGCAACCACGGGGTAGCGAAACTCATCCGCGGCGGGGTCGAGGTTTATCACGTGTACGGTTCTTCCGATGGATTGACAGTGCTGATGGACGTTGTAACAGTACGTGCTCTTTCCAGATCCCGCGGGTCCGACGACGAGCTGGGCGTGGGGCATGATTCCGAGCGCGCGGCGCGACGTCGAGTGAGGCTACAGTCTGCTGCAGTTTCTGCTGCAAAAGGCGCGAGCGCGTCGCGCGGATGCGTCGGTATTCGTGTCACGTGAAAACTACTTAGTGAAACAGTTGAATTGACAAAAGAATGCGCTGTGTTATTCGTCGTCGTCTAGAGTCTATCCTTGCGCTTGCGTCCAGTGAATTTGCTATCGCGAGCAACCTCCACTCCCCGGTTTCGCATTTGCTCCTTCTTCTTGTGCACCCAAGCCTTACCCTTGACGTTACCCTTGCGCTTCTTATACCCGCGTTCGCTCTTTCTACCATCCATGCGCACTCCGCGCCGCTCGAAATTATCCTCGTCGTCGTCCCCAAACTCACCCTTGGGCGTCGGAAGCGCCTCCGGCGGACCTGCGGCGAGCACCAAAAAGTACTTTTTCGCGCGCGTCGAATTCGGGTAGTCCACCACCAAACCACCGCTGAAACCCACGCGAAGGGCCGCCGTCGTGATCATCTCCGCCTGCCGCGGGCCATCGGGATAAATCTGCAAGATCGCCTTGGCTCCGCGCTTCAGGCACTTGTACAACTGCGTGAAGAACGTCTTGAGCCGCCGTTGCGGAACGTGCGCGCTGTTATCGGCGTTGCACAACCACTGCACCGCCGAAATCGACACGCATCCATCGAATACTCCCGGTCTAAACGGCACCCCGTGACCCATATCGTTCCTCAACACGTCGCCCTCCACTTCTCGCTCCATCGCAACCTCAAGCATCGACGCAGACAGATCCATACCGACCCACATGTGTCCCAGTTCCGTCAGCCTGTCTCCAGACAACCCGCTTCCGCAGCCGACGTCCAAGAGAAACCTCGGCACACCATCGTCTGGGAAATTCAAAAGCTCCACCGCGCGTTCCGTCAATCGTTCCTGAATCTCAATCACCCGCGACGACGCCGTGTACTTTCTCGCCTCGATGTCGTTATAAAACACATCCGCCGGGGCCGTGAGCTCTGGGCGAGACATGGCTCTCGAGAAAGCCTTTGTTCACTTTTCGAGAGTGCCTTTGTTCGCCCCGTCTACCGCTCTCTCTCGCGCGTTCCTCCGTCCACGCGCGGCGAAACGACGATTCGGTTATTCCCGTTCACCGCTCACTTCGTCGCGTCGCGTCGTGCGTCCGAGTTCGCTCGGATCGTCACGCTGTGGACGGGTCCGCCCGCCGCCAGCGCGTTTTGGCCGCTTTGGACACACATATACTGATTACCCATATGGGTGGGACTACTCGTCGAGTCATGAACAGTCGAACGAACGAACGAACGAACGAACCGACTTCGATTGGGCGCGAGAGCGACGCGCGCGGTGACGACCGCCGGTCGGCTGGTTGGCTGCGGACGGATCGCGAGAGAGTTTAGCGAATCGTTCGTCATGGCGCGAGGTGACGAGCGCGAACCGTTGTTGCCGCCGCCGACGACGGTTGACGATGGTGGGACGCACGGCGCAACACCCACTGTCGTGGACGTCGGGGAAGAACGAGGCGGGCGCGGAGGACGAGGGGGAGGGGATGGGGCGACGGATGACGTGAAAGATGATGTGGCGTCTTCGTCTTCGTCGTCGTCTACGGGAACGGCGTCGTTGGCGACGCTCGCGGTGGGGTTGTGGTTTTGGATGAACATCGCGAACAACATCGAGTTGCAAGAGTTTCACGCGGGCGTTCGGTTTGGGAACGATGCGCTGATTCTGAGGCTCGAGGCTATGACGTTCGTGACGCTCGTGCAAATGGCGATTGGTTTAGTCGTCGGGGTGTGCCTAAAGCTGGCTATAGGACGAGGGGCGACGCTGATGGAGCTGGTGACGGGGTGTACGTCGTTTCTTTGGATGTTGGGCGTGTTGCACGCGGGAGCCGCGCTGTTCACGAACCTCGGGTTTATGTTTGCGAGCGCGTCGTTCGTGCAAGTGGTCAAGCTGATAGAGCCATGGGAAATGTTGATGATTGATATTTCGGTGAGGAAATGGATTGGAAAGGCGTTGCAACTGAGCTTGGGCGTGGTGCTCTCGATGGCGCTCGTAGTTGGGAGCGCCGTGTCGCTCACGGTGGAGACGCTCGATCGCGGACGGCCCTTGGCGGTGTTTTTCGCCTTGCTATCAGGTTTATTCCTCACCTCTCGCGTCGTCTTTCAAAAGACATTTAGATTTGGCGACGAATCAAAGTCCGGGTTTGTCCCCGCCTTGGACGAGTATCTCATCATGGCGTTTGGCGCTTTAATTTTTCTGAGCGCCGCCTTCCTGGTTGAGTACTCTTCCGCTCGGATCAAAGGGGAGAACTTTATCAACGTCCTGGGACTCGTCGAACTCTTCACGGTGGAGCTCGTCGTGTATCAACCGCTGTATCATTTATTCTCTCTGATGACGCTCACGTTTGTCGCTTCCATTACGCACTCGTTGCTCAACGTCTTCAAGAGAGTTGTGGGTTTGCTCATCACGATTTACTGGTTCCACGAAGAAATGACTCCGCGTGTCATGATTGGGTGCGCAGTCGCATTCATCGGTGGATGCTGGTACACTGTTGAGAAGCACAGCGCGTCGTTACCCGGCGGCGACGGCATGAAAATAGCCTTGTTTGGCCGGAGGAGAGATTCGCCAAAACTGTAGCGTGTTATTAGCATCATCGCCACATTTGCGTTGTGAGAGCTCATCGCCCGCAACGACAATCGATGTGCGCATTTTTTAAATAGCATCTTCTATAATAGCCGTACGTCTCGCCCTTCTCCCAGGATTGCTCGCTCTTGAGTATGTCTAGCCGACTGACTCGCCCCAACGGCCGCTAACGCGCCACCTCTGCAGAGCCCTCCCCACACGTGCGCGCGCGCGTCGAAGAAATCGCGTCGGTCGAAGCGCGCTGAGACGTACGCGACGAGGAAGCTCGACGCTCGATGACGTCCATCGCCGGTGCCGATGACACGCTCGACATCGACGCGACGGATGTCGTGAAAATCATTCTTCAGTGGGCGAAAGAGTCTGGTCTCGAGCAAACGCACGCGGCACTGTCCGCCGAGACGAACACGTCGCTCAATGCGGTCGAGGACGTTGACGCGTTTAAGCGCGACATCGTCTCTGGGCGCTGGGATGTCGTGTTGCCGCAGCTCGCCAAGTTGCGATTGCCGAAGAATGTGCTCGAGGATGCATACGAACACGTGACGCTGGAGATGTGCGAGTTGGGCGAGCACGACACGGCGCGCGCGATCCTGAGGCAGTCGAGCGTCATGGCTATCATGAAGGCTGAACAGAGTCGAAGGTACGGGCGGTTAGAGCATTACGTGAGCGCAAAGAACGTGACTGGGGAAGAGGCGTACGGCGGCACGTCAAAGGAAAAGCGACGAGAGAAGCTCGCGGAAACCTTGGCGAGAGAAGTGATCGTGGTTCCGCCGTCGAGATTGTTGGCGCTCATCGGTCAGGCTTTAAAATGGCAGAAGAGTACCGGTGCGCTGCCGCCAGGAACGGCTTTTGATTTGTTCAGAGGACAGGCGCCGGTGGATGAGGAAGAGGAGGAGCAGTGCCCGACGGTATCTCACAAGAGAATCAAGTTTTCAAAAAAGTCTTTCCCCGAGTGTGCAAAGTTTAGCCCGTGCGGTGGCATGTTAGCGACGGGATCGGCGGATGGGTTCATCGAGATTTGGGATCCGTACAGCGGCAAGTTGAGAAAAGATTTGAAGTATCAAGCCGAAGACATGATGATGATGCACGACGACGCCGTGCTCGCCATTGCGTTTAGCCAGGACTCAGACATGCTCGCATCCGGTTCTCAGGATGGAAAAGTCAAAGTGTGGCGAGTGAGCACGGGGACGTGTCTCAGAAAATTTGAGAAGGCTCACCAAGGTGGGGTCACTAGCGTCTCGTTTAGCAAGGATGGTTCGCAAGTCTTGAGCGCGTCTTTTGATGGCTTGGTGCGCGTTCACGGCTTGAAAAGCGGCAAACTATTGAAGGAATTCAGAGGACACTCCTCATACGTAAACTCTGTGGCGTTCACCGACGACGAGTCGAACATTGTCTCGGCTTCTAGCGACGGTTCGGTCAAGGTGTGGGACGCGAAGACGGCAGAATGCAAGTATACGTTCAAGCCTCCTCCGCCAGTGAATCCGAACAAGGACAATGACGAGGAGACTTACCAGACGGGTACGATCCCTGCCGTTATTTCCGCTATCCCTCACCCGAAGAATGACGCGCAGATTATCGTCACTTCGAAATCCAACGCCGTCTTTGTTTGCACGCTCGCCGGTGAGGTGGTGGAAACGTACTGGACCAACAAGATTGCTCTGCCGCACACGATCGTTTCGAGCGTCCCTTCACCCCGTGGCGAGTGGATTTATGCCATAAGCGAAGCCTGCGAGCTTTACTGCTTCAGTACCGTGACGAAGAAACTCGAATCGACCGTGTTCAACCTTCACGAGAGCTCGACTCTCGGCGTCGCGCATCATCCGCGACGTAACCTCCTCGCCACCTTAAGCTCCATCGGCGAGCTCAAGACGTGGAAGCCCTAGAGATCATCATTCGTTGTTAATAACCATTAGAGCACAGATTAGCTAAGATTTCATCGCGCATGCATCGTGCGGATGGGACGCTCGAAAAGACTTCAATCCGCGCGCGCCATACGACGAGACAGTTCCCAGTTTGTGTTCTGCGACGATCTAACTGCATTGTGCGCCGCGTGGTCCGCAACGGTGAAACCCCGAATCCGCGAGTATCGACGAAGACCGCGCGTCGAAACTATTTTCACGCGTTTCTCTTGACGTCATGGATGCTTACAGAAGACCCAACGCGCCGAGCGCGGCTCGTAAGCTCGATGCCGTAATCAAGCGCGCAACCACCCGCGATAAAGCGATCGCCGGTGTCGCCACCGTCTCCCTCTTGCTCGTCGCGATGAAGTACCTCATCAAAGACCACGACGTGTTGTTCTTGATTGCCGAGTTTGTCCACTTTATCGGCATCGGGTTCCTGGCGGTCAAGCTGCTCAAACACAAAAACTGCAGCGGTTTGAGCTTGAAGACGCAACAGCTCACGGCGGGATTTTTAGGCATACGGTTGTACTGTTCGGTGATGATGGAATACGATTGGCACACGATATTAGACTTTATGACGCTCATAGCAACGATTTGGGTGTGCAAGATGATGCAGACAAACGTGAGATCGACTTATAACGAAAGTTTGGATTCAATTCCGCTGGCGCTCGTCGTGGGACCGTGCGCCGCGTTAGCCGTCATCGTGCACCCGACGACTCGCCACGCGTGGATTAATCGCGTACTCTGGGCGATGTGCGTGTACATAGAAGCGATTAGCGTGCTTCCTCAGTTGAGAATGATGCAAAAGGCGCGCGTGGTGGAGAGGTTCACCGCCAACTACGTGTTTGCGCTTGGCGTGGCGCGATTTTTTTCCTGTGCGCATTGGATTTTGCAAGTCTTTGACGGTACGTCTTACCTCCAGACAGCGCTCGGGAAGGGTCTCTGGCCAATTCTCGTGCTCTTATCTGAGATCGTACAGACGGGTATACTCGCCGACTTTTGCTACTACTACGTCCTTTCGTTGGCTTCGGGCGAGAGCAGTGTCACGCTTCCAGTGTGAGTGATTCAATTTTAGATTTTACATTTTAGTAGCGTTGTCGTTCGAAGTGAGGTTTTCGTCCGTATCCTATCGTCCTCAGCCGTGCACTTCGTCGTGATAATTTAAAATGAGTAGCTTTGCCTTTGGCGCAATCTTCGCTAGCGTCAGGCGAACCGTGCAATCGTATTTCACGTGAGCGTCGTCCAATTCGATGAGCAACACGTGTTCGATATCCTCCAAACTCTTACCCTGCGCCACCATTCTCGTAATGACGCACTGCAACGGAGACATGGATGGATTGTAAGCCGCGCACTCGAGCGTCCATCCCGTCATCGTCTCCCCACAGCTCGTTCGCACGGCGATACCAGCTCGAGATTTCGAGTACGGCGCGTACGCCTTTTCCAAAGCATCGTGCGCCATTTCCGCCAAGCTCCAAAAAGCATCCTCTTCTCGAACTAATTCCTTCACCGGTCTCGGCGTCGACACGGCGTCCTCCACGCCCGCATCATCCCTATACACCACCGTCGCCGCTTCACTCCCCCAGCTCTTCCCCAACCTCCCTTGATCCTCCAACATCAACTTTCCGCCCGTTTCGTCGCCCTCCAACAAATCCATCGGTCCAAACGCGTGCGGCAACAAGTCTCTCAGCGTCAACCTCCAATTTTTCGTCACGCACCGCAAATCCAGCCCATCCCGCAGTTCATTCATAAACTGTCGACAGTGTCCACACGGCGCTTCCGTCGTCGCGATCGCGATAATCTTCCGTTCGCCGTGGCTCGACGCGTTGACCAACGCGCTCTGTTCGGCGTGAATCGAGTGATTCAGCGGCACCTCTCTCAACTCGACATTCACGCCGAGATACACCGATCCCGAGACGCCCAACGCCGCGGCACCGACGTGGAACCGACTCGTCGGCGGTCTCGCCCACGCCGCGACGCGTTGGGCGAGTTTTAACAGCGCCGCGTCGACGTCACCGAGCGAAAACTCTCGCACCAAGTCGTTGACGACGCAGGCGGGCACGACAAAGGCTTTGGTATCGACCGCATCCGTCACGACGCGTTCGAACGCCGCGTCCACGGCGTCGTCGTCCGTCGGCATCGCGATGTCGTTTCCGCGTCCTCGGGGGCCGTCGTTTCCGTTTCGCGGTTCCGTTCGTCCGTCTCGGTGGCGCGGGAGACGGTGACGCGTCTCGGTCGGTCGTCGTTCCATTTTCAAAAAGGTCGACGCAGCTGTCGTGTGCTCTGGACGCCATGGAGCGCGAAGCCGAAACGCGGGACGAAATGGCGAAAGGGAAACCGGTGCCGAGCAAAGCGCGATGGAGGAAAGAGAGATGAATGAATGAGAACGCGTGATGGTTCGCGTGTGCGTGTTAAAGTGCTATGCGCGCTCGAATGCGGCTGAGAATGGGGAAGGAATCGAATCTACGGCTCGAGCGGAGCGGCGTCTTGCGCGTCGGTACCCTTGGTTTCGTTGACGAGGTTCTCGGCGCCGTCGACAATCTTCATGCTGATGATTTCGTCGTCAACCTTGAGGTCGCGAAGGAGCTCTTGGTTTTCGACGACGTAGCCAAAGATGGAGTATCTGCCGTCCAAAATGTTGGTGCCAGACGGCGTGAGCTCGGATTCGCGGAGTAGAAAGAAAAATTGGGACGACGCGGAGTTTGGTTCAGACTCGCGACGAGCCATGGCGAGAGTGCCGAAAGCGTTGAACGGAAGCACCGGTTGATCGCGGTAGCGACCGAGGTCTTCGAGAGTGAATTCGTACTCTGGAACCTTGTCGCCTTGAACCATAATCTCCAACGGAACGGTGCGCTCAACGCCGTTCAACTTGAAGCCGTCGCCGTTGGACGGCTTACCGCTTTGCACGACGAAGCCATCGGAACGTTGGATCGGCATCTTGTCGTAGAAACCCATGTTGATCAAATCCGCAAAGTTACCCGCGGAGACCGGAGCGTTGTAACCGTCGAGGACAATCTTGAGAACGCCGCCGTCGGTGTTCGCGTTGTCCTTGATGCGAACCTTCATGTCAATCGTCGCGCGACCCTTCAAGAGCGGTCTGTCGGCGTATTCCTTCGGTACGTCGAACGGGAAACCGTTGATCATGTCCTCTTCGATGCGACCGACCAAAGAGAGCGCCTTTTGCTGTTGCAACGGCACCTCTTGCTTATCCTTTTGCGCCACAATGACCTGGAAATCCGCCAAGACGGTTTCCAACTCCTTGAGCGCCTTCTCACCGTCCGCTTTCTTACCCGGCGCGAGCGACGCGACAATCTTATCCCGCTGCTCCTTCACAATCTTAAGAGACCCGTTTACGTTCGACTCGACGCCAGAAAACTTGACACCAGGCACGCGCAAGTCGTCGCTAATCGCTTCGAGCTTTCTTTGCACTGAGCGAATCTGCTTGTTATCGATCGGGAGCGCGTAACGCAAGAGCGCCTTCGCGTTCGTGATCGGGTTCGCTTCCAATCCAGCAACTTGTCCAATCTCCATCGGCATCGTCGCTTGCATCGTCGTCGCGAACGCATCCAGCGTCGGCGTCGCCACGCACGCCGCCGAGGCGATCCCCATCAGGCTCCTCGCCAAAACCTTTCCGACCCGCTCACCCGCCGTCGCCCGTTCGACTTCATCATCCGTCGCCCCCGCGCCGCGCGAGACCGATCGTCTCGGCTTCACACCGCCCTCGCGTGCCTTTCCGGTCGTCTTTCGCGGCGTTTCACGCGCGCGCGGCGCGACGACTACGCGTCCGATGGTCGATGACGTCGATTGCATCATCCTTTATCCAAAAAGCGTCCGTCGTCGTCTTCTCAACGATAAAGTCTACGGAAACGCGTCGACTCGACTTTTCGATCGTTCAATCGTTCGATGCCCGGTTCTCGTCTTCGCGTATCGCGTGTCTCAGAGCGCGCGCGCGTGTCTGAAGGCGCGCGGGACGTCGAGCATCGGGGGTCACTGGGTTGCGTTTTCAACCGTGAGAGGGGGTCTTTTCTGAGTCATGAACGGTCCTCACGCGGATCGGATGATAAAAGTACACGCATTTTACACTCTATTACTACGTTCGTTTGGCGGTTGACGCGGACGCACCGGCGCGCGTGGGACCGAAATCCCTCTCCCTCTTATACGCTGAACTCCTCTCGCTTCTGTACCTGGCGTACGGGTCATCGATGGACGCCGCGTCGGATGGACGACTGCCGAGACCGGCTCGCGCTGAACCAGCGGCGCCGGACGGCGCGGCGTCGGCGGCCGCGGATGCGCGTCCGGTTGGACGCCGAGCGATCGATGACGAAGACGGAACACCGATGCGCTCGGTTTTCTCACACGACGAACGATCAATCAGGCACGTCTGGACGTCGTACCCGCGGAGATCGCGATCGAATCGTTCGAGTCTTCGTCCGACGTACTCTCGGTTGAGTCTTTGACGCGACCCAACCTTCTCGTCTTCGTCGTCGTCTTCGTCGTCATCCACGTTGTCTAGCGGGGCGTAAACACCGAGAACTCCATCGTTTGCGATTCGCGCGCGACGCGGGATGTCTCCGACGTCTCCATCGAACACGCGTCGTTTGTTCACGACGGCGTCGTCTTCCAACTGGATTTCGTTCGCATCCGCACCTTCTCTTCGTCGTCCGCTACTTCCCGCGAGCGCCTCCGCCGCGCGTCGCCGCGCCTCTGCGATGAGTTCCTTCGCCATGTCGTCGGCGTTTGACGGACGCGTCGTCGTCTTTTCGCCGTCGCCATCGACGCCCGTCGCCGTCATCGGAGCTCAACACTGACGTCTGCTCAAGCTTCGCACTCCGCTGTCGTCACATGTTCGCGCTCGCACCAACCCCTCTTCGAGCGCGCTCGCACCGCAAAGCAGCACCCGCGGCTCGGCGTGCGGTGACCGTCATGGCGGGTCCCCCGAAACCGTCGAAACCGCTCGGACACGTCGTCAAGGGTGACCGAGGGTCGTCTAAAATCGTCCTCGGTGCCTGGTTGGATTACGCGTGTCCATTCAGTGGACGATTTTGGCGCGGATGCGTCTCGGCACTGGAAGAGTACGACGATAGCGAGGTGTGTTTCGTCGCATATAATCAGATTCAGCCGTGGCACGCGCAGAGCGCGCTGGCGCACGAAACGTCGCTGGCAGTGGAGGCACTGCGAGGCGCGGAAGGGTTCGTCGCGTTTAGCCGAGCGGCGTTCGACGAGTCAAATTGGGAGAAGTTTACCGATGTCTGGTGCGAAAACAAGACGAAAGGGGAGATTTACGACGCGTATGTGGATTTGGCGAAGATGGCGTGTGGGTTGACGGATCAAGAGGCGGGCGAGGTGCGAAACGCGTTGCGGTTGGACGCGGACGCGCTCGCGCGAGGCGAAAAGAATCCGGGGAATAAAGCGACGCAAAATCTCAAGTTTTACGTCAAGCTCGCGAGACAGACGGGCGTGCACGTGTCCCCTTCGACGTACTTGAACGGATTGGCGGTCGATACGTCGAGTGGATGGACGAGGGAACAGTGGAGAGAGTTTCTCGATGACGCATTGGGCAAGTAAAACAAAACATTGATGGAAAATCTTTGATTGCAATTTGTCACAAACGAAGAGCGAACGAACAATCGTCAGCATTCATTCATTCACTCATTTACTCATTACTTTTTCCGCGCGCGGTTCGTGCTACATGATAATGAAATGGAAGAAGTTATTGGGCGTCTTTGTCCTCGACCGTGTCCTCCTCGGCTCTCTTCGCCGCTACGTCCTCAATCAAATCCTTCCCGTTGAAATAATCCAGCGTCTTTTGTCCCGCGAGCGCAACTAAACCAACCCCATTCGCCGCGTACACAAACGTCGCGAGGTACGCCAATCCTTCCACGATGGTTCTCACCGTGATTGAAATTTGTCTCACCGTCTCGCTCTCTGGCAGCGCCTTGCCGTCAAACGTGTTGCTCACCTTGGACGCGAACACATACAAAACGATGGAGATCCCGATCCCGGTCAAACCACCCGTGAAACTTTGCATCGCCGTCAACTCCTTCGTCTTTTTCGCCCGTTCCTCGTCAATCTTCGCCCGCTCTTCCTCTGGAATCCGGTTCGCCACTCGAAACTCCCTCGCCTTGCCGCTTCGCTTGGCGATCGCCCGCGTAAAGTACCAAAACGAAAACGCCGTAAACGCAAACCCGAACAAGTTTTGCAGCGGCGTCGCCTCTTCCGTCGGCACGCCGTACCCATCGTACAACCCAGCGTACGCGGCACCGCAATCGCTCAACGCAGTCACGACCGCCAAGACGGCGACGAGCGTCGCCTCGCGCGCGCTCGGCGTCAATCTCGCGTCATCTTGTTCGACGATCCTTCCACCGGTCGTCTCGCGTTCCGTCCGCACTGACGCGCTTTCGACGCACACGAGTCTCCCTCTCGCGCTCGCGACGCCCCGGAACGGGTTCGTCGTCGGCAATCGTCCCGAAACCGTCGTCGTCGCGCGTCGTCCTCGAACGCCGCCAGCCGAGGTCACACGCGACGCACCGCGACGACGCACCGTCGCGGACGCCGCCGCCGTCGCCGACGTCGACGCGAGCGACGACGCGCGTAAAACCTGTCCCGCGATCGCGCGCATCGCTCGTCCGGTGGTTCGCGCGCCCGCGTGAAGGGCAAACTCTGACGCGCGCGAGCGCGCGAGCGCACCTCACACTCGAACGCGTCATCAGATCGAATCAATCGTAATGTCTGACGACCGTCGATCGCGCTCGCCGCCGCCGTTCCGGGACGACCGACGACCGCGAACGACGGATGGGTGTCGCATCTACGTCGGAAACCTCCCGATGGATGTGCGCGAGCGGGAAATCGACGATTTATTCCATCGTTTCGGGAACGTGCAGAGGATTCAGATTAAGACCCCGGCGCGACCGCCGGCGTTCGCGTTCGTGACGTTTGAGGATGCGCGAGACGCGGAGGACGCGGTGCGAGGGAGAGATGGGTACGATTTCGACGGTGGGCGTCTGCGGGTGGAAATCAGTCGCGGGCCGAGGGAGGATTGGAGACGTGGAGGCGACGGACGCGACGGACGAGGCGGCGGCGGGTACGACGACGCCGAAGCGGGCGGAAGAGACCGACGAGTGTACGGCGCGATGCGTTCGGATGGGTACCGGGCGGAGAAACCGTACGATCGCGGGGATGGTGGTCGACGACCCGGTGGACCGTCGTCGTCGTCGTCGTTCGGTGCGACGAGGAAGACAGAACACCAAGTCAAGGTTGAGGATTTGCCGCGAGGTACAGATTGGAGAGACGTCAAGGATACGTTTCGACGCGCCGGGGACGTGACGTACGCGGGATTGTTTTTGGATAGAGATGGCCGACAGTGCGCAGAGGTACACTTCGCGTCGGAAGGCGATGCCGATCGGGCGGTGGATATGTTTGACGATAGAGATTTCGAGACGCGAAGCGGACAACGCGACTACATTCGCGTATTTAGACGGGAACCGAGATGGGGACCGCAGAGACGACCGGCGACGACGTCGGGTTATAGGAGGTCTCGTTCACCGAGTCGAGATCGATACGGTGGACGTTCTCGTTCTCGTTCGAGATCGAGAGGCGGACGCTCGATGAGCCGTAGCCGTAGCCGGTCGCCTTCGCCGCGAAGACGCTCCCGATCGCCGTCTCGATCGAGAAGCGATGACACGCCGCGTGGTCGCTCGCCGACACCGAGAGGCGATCGCGCGCGTGAACCTCCAGCCTCGCCGTGATTCGATTGATACTTACGTTGGTTGACGCGCGCATTCGCGCTTCGTTTCTAATAACAATTTCCGTTGGTAAATATACACAATCACCATCACACCCTACCGCATCTTTGACACAACCGAAGAGATGTCCACGTCTACCCCTCGCCCTTTCCCACACTCGAACGCCTCGAGCGTCTTCCACACGAAGTCCTCGTACTCGTCCTCTAAAAACTCTCCATTCTCCGTCACGTACGCCCCGCACTCAACCTCCACCCTCGCGACGTCCGCGTTGACGCACCTCCTATCGCTCTTCGAGCTCACAATCACCGCGAATCGCTCATCAAACCTCTTAAATTTCATCTTGACGCACAAACCATCCTTACACCGCGCGTTTCGCGACGATTTCGTCGCCGGCGCTCCGTCCGCGTTTTCCCCTCGTCCGACGGTGAGCAAAAGCGCGTCTCTCTCCACCCATCTCGCCGTCGCGTACGACGCGCACAGCGCCGCAACGTACGCCACAACGCACACCCACTGTTTCACCACATCTTTCTTATCCACGACGACGTGCGCGACGCCCGCGAGCACCAACGCGAGCGCTTGAAACGCGATTTTCGCATCGACAGTTTTGTGATCCTCATCGTACCCCGCATCCACGATCGCGTTCACCGTCGCGTCGTCGTACGCCCGGCGCACCGCGACGTGATCCGCGACGTCGATCTTCACCGCCGCCGCGTCTTCCTCCGTCGTTTCCCTCGTCGTCATCCGTCTCCGTCCCTCCGTTCGTCCGTTCGTCGGCGCGTTCGATCCGTCGGCTTTTGCGGGTCGTCGCGTCGTCGTCGCGTTAACGACCAACGACCATCCATTCCTTCGGTCTTCAGTCTTCGTCCGAGCGCTCGGATGTCGACGCGCGACGCCGGTACCGCCGACGACGACGCCGACGACGCGGATTCCGTCGTTTTCCGTCGTCGCGACGCCGTCGTCGTCCCTCGATCGACGCGATTAGCGCTCGTTCGGTTCCCCGGGTACGTCTCGAGCGTGGCGAACGCGGAGCGCGCGCTCGGTGGAAGACGCGCGCTCACCCGCGCGTGTTTCCCGCGAGAGGCGCTGAAACGGGAGCGGGGGAAACGCGCGGTGGACGCGGACGATGGGACGGCGGCGGTACCGGCGGTACCGGCGGGTGTCGTCGGTGGGAAGAGACACGGACGGTTGGAGTTGAATTTACAATTCGACGCGAGGCGAGCGAACGCGAACGCGGACGCGTCGACGACGACGTCGAGAGTGTACGGAGAACGAAAGGAGACGCGGTCGATCGTGTTGAAACTCACGAGACGACGCGCGAGAAGCGTGGAGCGCGGTGAATGTGCCGCGGTTTCGGAGAAAGGGGAGGTTTCGGTGGAGGCTTTGGGGTTGGCGAGACGCGCGTTTATGTTTCGCGGAGCGGCGGATTTTCAACGACGACGAACGGATGGAAACGACGACGCGAAGAAGAGGAGGAAGAGTGATGGTGACGGCGGAGTTTTCGAAGACGACGACGTGTTTACGTTGAAACCGGTGCGTGGACCGGCGAACGATCCGTTTATGCTCGGGGAAGAGGCGGAATCTGTCATGCACGGGGCGATGGGTTCAATGTCGTTGCGGCCTCCGTTGTACACGCGAGACGACGTGCCGGTGACGGATTACTTTGCGCTTCAGGATACGGGGGCGAAGACGACGAGAGAGGTGGATTTTCACGAGATCGCGGTTCCGTCGCGAGGGATTGAGCTCGAAATGTCGCGAGAGTGTCGACGAACGCTCGAGGCGTTGGCGGAGGAGAAGGACGCGTGGGCTCCGCTCGCGGCTTTGGCGAAATCGCCTAAACCGTTGGCGGATGAGATTTTCGCGAAAAAACTGTACGCGACGACGTTTTATCAATTCTCCAACGGACCTTTTAAGAGACTGTGGATAAAAGTCGGCGTCGATCCTCGACAGGACCGATCCTTTGTTCGAACGCAGACGGTGACGGTGCGCCTTCCGGTGGAATGGTTTCGACCGGGCGCCGCGGAAAATAAAAAGAGAGAATCTTTATCGTCCAACTCAAAGACGGACAGAGATTACCACGCCGCCATTCACGCGTTCCGCGCGCTCCCGGACGTTCGCCACCCAACCCTAGTCATCGGCGAACTGGCGCTGCGCAGCGTACAATCCATCGTCGAAGGCGTCGCGACATCATCCGTCGGTCCGTTTGCCTGCGACGAGCGTCGCGGATGGCTTCCGAGCGCCGCGCATAGAAAGGTCCAACGCGCCGTTCTCCGAGCCTTTGAGGCACTCATGAATGACGACGATCCAATTGCCGCGGATGCCGCCGCGATGGACGTCAACGAACCCACCGAAGCCGATGACGCGATGGCCGACGACGCGATGGACGACGACATGGACGACGCTGACGCCGACGTCGTCGCTCCGCGGGCATCCCGGCGCGGCATCCCCGCGGGCGGGAATCCCGACGTGTACCACATTCTCGGTGTCGACGACGAAGACACGGACGATGACGTCGATCCGTACGACGACGATGATTGATGATGAATAGCGGCGATACATCCGTCGAGCGCGTACGCTAGGCCGCTAGGGCAAAACCTGAAATTGATTTTAGAATTTAAGCTTACACCTCGACGCGCCAAACCGTGCATCGCATCGGATCGCATCGCGACGTCACACCGCACGGCATGTCTTTCCTCTCCCGCGCTAGAACCGTCGCTGCGTCTCTCACGCGAGCGACGACGACGACGCCAACGACGTTGTGTTGTTCAACCACGCACGCGAGCTCCACACTGATTCAGTCGACGACGTGGATACGCGGCGTGTCCTCGACGGCGTCGACGTCCCGCGCGCATGGACTCGATGCGTTCATCGATGTCTCGCGCGGGGACGACAAGGCGCACGTCGGAAGGGAGTGGTTGGCGAGCGACTTGAGGAAAAAGTCTTTTGATGATTTACACGAGCTGTGGTACGTGTTGCTGGCGGAGCGAAATATGTTGCTCACGGAGAGGAATTTGGCGAAAGCGAACCGAGAACCGATGCGAGCGCCGCAAAGAATGACGAGGGTGAGAAAGAGCATGGCGAGGATCAAACACGTTTTGACGGAGAGGGCGATTGAAGAGGCGGGCGGGGATAAGAAAAAGTTGTTTGAGTTGAAGAGGCTCATCAACGCCAAGTGACAGAGTGATTGATTCTGGCTACGTGTACTAGAACGCTATGTGTGATACAAAGAATGAGGAATAATCTATACAGTGTGCTAAGTTGGTTCGAGCGTGGTTTTAAGTTCGCGACTCGAGTTCGATAACCGCGACGCGCGCCGTCTCTTCTCGTTTGGTAACCACCATGACGAGTTTGGGTTGGCTTAAATCGATGACGCAGGAACAACCGACGAATTGAATGTCGTTTTCGACGCCTATTCTGTTGGCGCACACAAAGTGCGGAGCGTCGGGATTTCCCAACAGAGGCTCGAGTCGCGCCAGCCAGTAGTTGAGAACGTCTCGCGGATCGATTGGTGCCGCCTTCGTCTCCATGTCGTCATCCGGGTGCGCGCTCGTCCACGCAGAGCTGAAGATGATTAAGTCTGTCGTTTTCGTCGCGTTGGCGAGCTCGTACGCTTCCCACGGCGCTTCAAACTTGTAAGGATTAATATCCATGCAAATCGCTTGCACGCACCGCGCGTTCACGACGCACTCCTCGATCGCGAGCGATCCGTCCCCGCGCACCTCCACGCTCTTCACGCACCTCAACGGAAGCTCCATCACGGTGAAACCGCTTCCTTCTTCGGCCCAAACCTCATCCATGCAATACAAGTGGCTCTTGTGGTACTCGCACGCGACTCTCCCGGAGGGCTCCACCACGGTTTGCGCGTTCGCCAACGACCCATCCTCTCTCTTCACCACCCTCCCAAACGCGACGTGACACCGGTGCGCCCTCGCGATATCTCTCGCCCACTCCAGCGTCGCCTCGGCGTCCTCCGTCGCCGCGCGCATCGCCTCATCCGACGTCATGACGTAGCGGCCAAATCCGACTTCTGGCGCAACCACCAGACCGACACCACCGTCGTCGGCGAACGCGCGCACGCCGTCGTCCACGAGCGCCTTGGCGCGGGCGAGATTCGCCCGAACGTCTTCACCGATCGTCGGGTCCGTTTGGAGCGCGCACACGCGCAATCTCGGCCGCGACATCGGCCCGACACCACCGTCGGCGTCGCATTCTGAAGCTTGGCTTGAAACAGTGCGCTTTTTCGCGCGCAATCCTCACACGACGCCGCCGACGCGACCGCCGACGACTTTACTGCCGCCGCCGACGCCGACGACGAAAGATGATCTCATCCCTCGCGTGGGTGCCACCAGGGGCGAGCGCGTCGACGCCAAAGTACGCCGACGTGCCCGAGGAAGAGCTCGCGGCGCTCGCAGAGCGAGCGCGAGCCGTCACCGCGACGCGTCGCTCGAGACGCGGTGCGGGCGGGTCGGAGAGTGAAAACACGGATGACGACGACGAAGATGACGCTGCGTACGGACGTTCTGGGGACGATGACTCGGAATCGAGCGATTGGGAGGAGATGGCGGCGGACGAAGAGCTCGAGGATGAAGATTTGGACGAAATGGCGGCGGACGAAGAGGATGCGAAAGTGAAGACGTCTGCGGCGGTGGCTAAAGCGCTCGCCGTGAGTAAAGCGGCAAAGGGAATGACGGATGATTTGGCAGAGTTGAACATGGATGCGTACGACGACGAAGATGCGGATGAGACGGCGGCGGCGGGACGTTTGTTTGGAAGCGGAAGGTTGACGCACTACGAAGGGAACGAAGAGGATCCGTACATGACCATCAAAGACAGTGATGACGACGAGGAGGAGACGCCGGATGATATGGGAGTGGCGGAAACAGATTTGGTGATACTCGCCGCGAGGACGGATGAGGACGTATCGCACTTGGAGGTGTGGGTGTACGAGGAAGCGGGAGTGACGGGGAGCGAGGAAACGAACCTGTACGTGCACCACGACTTGTTACTTCCGGCTTTCCCGCTCTGCGTCGCCTGGATGAACTGCTCTCCGAAAACGGGAACGGAAGAGGTTAATTGCGCCGCGATCGGCACCATGTATCCAGGAATTGAAATCTGGGATTTGGATTGCGTCGACGCAGTGGAGCCGGTGACGACTCTCGGCGGTTACTCAGAGGAGACGATCAAAAATGCCGGTAAGAAGGGCAAGAAGGGCAAGAGCGCGAAAGCATTGAAAGGCGGGTCTCACGAAGACGCCGTCATGGGATTGTCCTGGAATAGAGAATTCAGAAATGTGTTGGCTTCGGCAAGCGCGGATCAGACTGTCAAGGTGTGGGACATCGCGACGGAGACGGCTAAGCATACTCTCGACCACCACAAGGACAAGGTGCAGGCGTGTGAATGGAACCCTGCGGAACCAACCGTATTGCTCACTGGATCTTACGATAAAACTGCGCAAGTCGTGGATGTTCGCGCACCTGAAAAGGCTTCACTCTCCTGGATGGTAAATGCCGACGTGGAGTGCGCCATTTGGCACACCTCGTCTCCAACGCAGTTTCTCGTCTCTAACGAAGACGGGTTGGTGATGTGCTTTGACTCTAGAATGGGTTCAAACTCTAACGCAGTCTTTAAGTTGCAAGCGCACGATAAGGCGACCACCGCGTTGAGCATGAGCTCGGGAGCTACGAACCTCCTCACCACGTGCTCAACTGACAAGGTGCTCAAGTTATGGGATCTGAACGATGGTAAGCCATCCTTGTTGTGTCAGCACCAACCGCAAGTCGGAGCCATCTTTAGTTGCGGGTTTTCGCCCTCGGTCCCGTATCTCATCGCCGCCGCGGGCTCCAAAGGTACCGTCGCGGTTTGGGATATCATGTCTGAAGCCGCAGTGCGCGAGAAGCACGGAGCATCTCTCGAGCAGTTTTACCGCGTGAAATAGTCAAAAGAAATCAATTCTACAGTGCTTTAAACTACAATCAAAAACTAAACAGCCTATCGTTGTCGTCTACGAGGCGCTAAGTTGCCTCGTGAGAGTCTCGTACTTGCTTTGAAGCGCCTTTTCTCTCACCCTTGCAGCCTCAACGAGCTCGAGCCAATACTCGATTCGGTTTGGTGCGCTGCGCTCTTCTTGCACATGTAACATGGCGTAAGATTGAGCCTCGGTGGCGAGAGACTTGATTTCATCAATCGTTTTGCGGAGTCCTTTGCAGAGCTCCTTGTTGCGCTTTTGAAGTCCAGTGGTGAGAAGCGAGCACTTTTGCTCAAGCTTGGCGGCTCGCTTCGCATCCTTCTCCATTTCCGCCCGCACGCGCTCAAAAGTAGCCTTGGCTGCTTCCAGTTGCTGTTCTTTGGTGACTTCATGGACAGGAATCTGTGCGTTTGCACTCGGAACAAAGATTCGATTCTTGTGTTCCTTTGCCAAGGCTTCAGAGAACACGGTGGCAAAATCTTCCTTGGTCAAGTTGAACTCCTGGAGCATCGCATCGGCTTCTTTGGCGATGAGGTTGCGAGCGGCAATCACAGCCGACTCGTCAAAATCTTCCAACGGGGCGCATGCTGTCGGTTTCTTTCCGTACTTCGCGATATCATGCTCGAGCAAAGCTTGCGCTTCGTCATTGACCATCTTTGAGATGTCGTCATCCGCGAGCGGCAAGAGATTGCCCGCAGCATTGTCCGGGCGCGGGAGACCTCGTTGAACCGCTTGCGAACGCTTGCGTAGTTGCATCGCTTGGTACTCAGCGAGCGCAGCAGCCTCTCGAGCCCGCACATCAGCTTCGTCTTCGACGACGATATCCTCCATGACTTCATCCTCGACAGGCGCATCTGGGATATCAATTTGATATTCGTTTTGCGGCTTTGGGAGAGACATGAATGCGCTTTTCAGCGAAGCCGTCGTCGTCGCGCTTTGAGCGCGCCTCTCGCGTTCGCTCAAATCGCTAAAGTGAGCGGCGTACTGATCGTTGATATTCAAGCCGTCTCGAAGCGGTGTTTGGCCGACGCTTCCTCGGAGAGCCGGAGTCGCGCCCATTTGAGAGCTCAAATCGCTTCTAGAAGGAGTTGAAGCAACGTTGGTGCGACTCGGCGTCGCGCCAGCGAAATCAGTCGGCATGTGCGCCGCAGCCTCAGCCGCACCACCCAGCAACGTGGACTGTTGGTTACGACGCGCGGCTTGCTGTTGCGCTTCCCGCAGAATTGCGTCGCCTTCAACCTGGGGCGTGCGCATCGGAGTTCGCGCGGCGAGTCCCGAGGACGTCGCGGGAGTTTGTTCGTACGAGCCTAACAGCGCTGAAGCCGGCGTGGCACTACCATCGTCGAGTAAACCAACCCCCGCCTTGCCAATCTTTGCGATGTCCTCCAACTCGCGCTCTGAAACTTGGGGAGTCGGCAACATGAGCTTGGAGCGACGCATGAACGACGCATCATTCACTTTGAGCGCTTGTTCGACCGCCCCAGGCATATCCCGGCGCTCATGCATCTTCTGGCGAGCAGCCTCGCGCTTCTTGCTCTCCTCATCGATTTGCTTTGCGCTCTGCTTGCCTTCCAGCTCGGCGATGGATACCGGCTTGAAAACCTTTTGAGCCGCCGCCTTGGCAAAAGCTTCGTCCTCTTCCATGGTGTCGTACATGACGGCGTCGGGTTTGCGCTCGAAGGCAATCTCAGCGTTGTAATCAACCCCACGAACTCGCTTTGCTCTTCTGACGTGAGCGATGCCCGCCGCCTTGAGCTCTCTCTTCTTTTGAAGTTCAGCGAGTCTTCTCGCCTCCTCGAGCTGCTTCTCACGCGCCTTACGCTTAGCTTTCTTACCCTTTGTGTTGGCCAATCTCGCGCGAGCCTCCGCTAACATCTCCTTCTCGTCCTCATCCATGTCCACCGCGTCCGGTTTGGCTGGTTTGGTCTCGGGGTTAGGGTCAATTTCCCCCGGTCGCAACCGTCGCGGATCATCAGCGGCGTCGTAATCGTCATCTCTCGCGCACGCCGCGTCCAACAACTTTTCATACCTCTCCAAGCACTGCGACGGGGTTCTACCCACCACCGGCGCGATCGTCCGCCACTGCGTCGGCATGAGTTTTGCGAGGTGCAGCAATTTTTCATCCTCCTCTCTCGTCCACTCTGTCTTCTTTATCGACGGGTCCAACCACTCGTACCACCTCGCTTTACACTGCTTGGCTGATTTCCGGTTCAACAAAGAGGATATCCGCGGCCACTGGTTCTTCCCGTACTTCATCACCGCGGCCTTGAGGATCTCATCCTCCGTGTTTTTCCACACGCCACCTTTAATTTGGATCCGCATCTTCGCTCGTCTTTACCGTCGTCGGTGGGTGGGATGGCCGCGTTACGGTTGGTCGTTAACGCGTCGCGCGCGTCCACCCGTACTCGCGAGTTTTGAAAGTCGTCGCCTTCTCGCGAGGTGTGCGCCGGACTCTGAGGAACGAAGTGTGCCCGAGTGTTTGGGAAGCTTTGAGGCGGCTCGCGACGCCAAACCGACGTCGTGGCGCGCGGCGGTTGCGTATCGATACTTGAGTCGTATTGTTATTAAATTATTAATTAAGTAATATGCATCGAACTCTCGGCGAGCACGGTGGTGTATTAACAGTACCCGGTAATAATGTTCACGAGAGGGTGTGATGGCTTTGTTCGCAACAGCGGCAATTCGTAGTAAAACAGCGCGGAAGACTTAAACGGCGCTCTTGCCGCCGTTGACAGAGTCCTCCTTGTAAGCGCGAGCACCGTGCATGGAGACGTCCAAACCGCTCTTGAGGTCTTCAGATCCCGGAACGACGGGCATCAACTTCTCGAGCACCTTGATGGTGACGTAGCCGACGATGAAGGAGTAGACGGCGCAGCCGACGACGGCGAGGAGCTGGATACCAAACAACTTGCCGCCGTGACCAAAGTCACCGGTGACTTGTTCGGCGGCGAAGATGCCGATGCAGATCGTACCGAAGGCACCACCCATACCGTGCACGGCCCAGACATCGAGAGCGTCATCGAGATCGAACTTCTTGGTGAGCTCGACGCAGCCGTAGCACCACGGCACGCAGAGGATACCGATGACGAGGGCGGCCCACGGCTTGACGTAAGCAGCAGCCGGAGTGATGGTGGCGAGACCGGCGATGGCGCCGACGCAGGCACCGACGAGGGTCGGCTTACCTTCCATCTTCCATTCGAGCAAGAGCCAGCAGAAGAGAGCCGTAGAGGCGGCAATCTCAGAGTTCATAGCGGCGAGAGCGGCGGTGCCGTTGGCAGCCAACGCGGAGCCGCCGTTGAAGCCGAACCAGCCAAACCAGAGCAAGCCGGTACCGAGGGCAACGAACGGAATGTTGTGCGGGTTGGTGTCGAGCTCATCGCCTTCGAGCTTCTTGCGGTTCGGCAAGGCGAAAACGGTGGCGAGCGCGGAGAAGCCGGCGGTGGTGTGCACGACGATGCCGCCGGCGAAATCCTTGACGCCTTGCTTAGCCATCCAACCGCCGCCCCAGACCCAGTGGCAGAACGGGAAGTAGACCAAGTGAACCCAGACGAGGATGAAGATGAGGTACGGCACGAATCGCACGCGATCGGCAAAGGCGCCAGTCATGAGACTCGGCGCGATGACGGCGAACATGCCTTGAAAGCCGGCGAACACGTACATCGGAATTTGTTCGCCGGCGTCGCCCGGGGCGAGCCCATCCATGTTCTCGAAGAAGTAATACGACTTCGGAGCACCGATGAAATCACCGCTCGACTCCCCAAAGCACAGGGAGAACCCCCACATGACCCAGACGATGGTGACGAGACCCATCGAGACGTAGTTTTGCATCATGATGGTCAGCACGTTCGACGAGCGCACGAGACCGCCGTAGAAGAAGGCCAATCCCGGCGTCATGAGGTTCACGAGCGCCATCGAGACGAGGACGAACGCGGTGTTACCCGCGCTGAGCATTTTGAGTCTTTAAACGAGACTTCTTCGCGGCTTCTTCGCCGGGCGTTGTTTCAATGAACCCCGGGGTTTTCGTTCAAACGCGAATTCGCGATGCGATGCGCGTTCACGTTCACGATCGCGTTTCGGCGGTCGTTATTCGAGCCGTCGGTCTTTCCGACGCGTCGAGACGGTTCGGCGTCGCTCGTTCGCGCGCGCGTCGTTCTCACTCCCGTCCGGCCGTTCGCACGCCGCCGCCGCCGCCGCCGCCGCACCGTTCGAGCGGCGCGTCCGCGTCAGCCCTACCCCCCCCCGGGCCCGCGCGAAGGGTCGCGGTGTCGACCGAGTCCGACCGACCGAGTCCGACCGACCGACCGACCGAGTCCGCGTTTCGTTCGGATTTTATATATATGATGAAA
>Ga0255764_10000240_pt1 | contig 49717 bp, 53 predicted proteins | sample 071ome_30_FD_179964 | JGI IMG/M metagenome (GOLD analysis project Ga0255764, IMG submission 179964) | Coastal salt marsh microbial communities from the Groves Creek Marsh, Skidaway Island, Georgia - 071406AT metaG (version 2) | ecosystem: Environmental > Aquatic > Marine > Intertidal zone >... | reverse complement strand
TCACGAATGTTTGCGCGACGAATAGAAGATGAAGTTTCCATTTTTTTAGTATATTAATTTACTTGAATTTTATTACAACTTAGGTCTAATTCACACTCTAAAATATGGTGCGCCTGAAAATTTTGTAGCGATTCGTACGGACCCCAAAGTTCGATAACTTTGCGTTCCTTATCGTACCACATGTACGATAAATCGAGGTACCGCGTGAGCCAATAAAACTTTTTGCCGTTCTTACCAATAAATTTGAACATTTCGTCTTCGTCATACATTGACACGTCCATTTGACTGTAGTGCGCTACTGGTGGGTTGTAAGGAGCCATTTTCTTTCTTACACTTACTTAGAATCTCCTGTTTAAGTCTGATATGTTTTTGTGTGTACTGTCCTTTTTTAACTTTCTTATCACTCTTCGTCACGCGCTTCTTAAAGAGATCTTTCATTATACTACTTCTTTTTACTCTTTTTTTTAAATAATCTTCTCTTAGTTTTTGGTTTTTCGTTTACCTTATTATTATTATTACTTTTACTTTTTTGTTTAATGGGTGTTCTTCCATCTATCCACGCTTGGAAATTAAAAAATTTTACCGGTGAGTTGAGTCTTTTCTTTCCAGCCTCTCTAATTGTGTTCGCAGCTTTTTTAGATGATGCAGCACCCATTGTTACTTTGATAAATACTAATATTTTATTTGTTAAAGTTTAAGATTTCTAATATCTCTATTAAAATTTTCAATTAAATTTCTATATTTTGTAACATTTCTAGGTTTACTCATAAAATCATCAATTCTATATTTAGTTACCTTTGCTAATCTTAATTCATCTCTCACCATTTCAAGTTTTTTTTCTACAATACCAATCTCACCGATTAGTAGTTTACGTTCTTTTTCTAAATATGTAGTATTTAATTCACCCCTATAAAAATTAACACTTTTTTTACTATTTTTATATAATTTAATCAAGTCATCAATTCCACGTTTCATTTTTTTAAATATTCTGAGTTTTTTTTCATTTCTTTCAAGTATACGTTCACCCTTATTAACTTTTTTGTTAAGTGCCGGTCTTTGGTTTTTTATTTTCTTTATTAATATATTAATTGAATTATTAGACATTATCTTAAATTACCCTGGTATTTTTATTTTTTACCGCACATACCACAGTACCCTTCACTTTCCTTCTTCTTTGGTTCATACATGAACGTATAAAGTACGACGAGCGCAAAAACCGATACCGGAAGTATATAATTCGTATTCTTTTTCATTTTTACTATTAACTAACATTAAATTTCTTCGTCGAGACTAACATCTGACCCCGAATCATCATCCTCGTCGCTTGGTAAAACGTACTCGGTATCGGATTCGTCGACCTGTTCGTACCCACCTGTTAGTAACTTTTCGTAAAGACCCGTATCCTCCAAACACGTCGTATCGTAAAATCCAGAAATAGAGTCTTTAGGTATAATTTCCAATTCGTTATCGAAATCCCAAATACCGTCACCTATGTAATCAAGTAAAGAAACCTCGTATTCGGTTCCCAAATCTTTTATAATCTTTGCAATACACATCATACCGTCTTCGAATTCAACGTCGACGATTTGTTTTTCCATTTTTTATTTATCTATTTGGTTAAAGTTTAATTTCTTAAAGTATATTAAATACATGCAGATCTATGATATTCTTAAAAATAGAAAAATCGGTGATAAAGATGCTGTTATGTTCGACATAGATGATACTCTTATTTTTACGAACGGTAGGGCAAATACTCAAATGATCAAACTTTTAAAGTATGCAAAAAGTTTAGGGTACAAAATAGTTATAATAACCGCAAGACCGCTTCTCCCAATGACTGCATCTTTCACCAAAAACCAACTCAAACTTTATGGTATACCGTACGATCTACTTTACATTGCACCAGCACAACATAAAGGTAACGTCAAAGTTAAAACGGGTCTTAAGTATATCTTATCTGTAGGTGATATGGAAACTGATCTTACACACAGTATGTATTCCATAAAAATTACGATTTCCACCTAGAGTTACAGTTATGACACGTTATGAATACCGTCATTGGTTCATCTGCACTCCGTGTTTGCATTTCGTAATACGTCGTCTTGTACGATTTACATCTATTACACCTAAAAAGCCCCTTATAGTCAGGGTCATTTATAATGTTTGACGCATGTTGTTTTAACATCTCTTTATCCGCTATTTTATCAGTCATTTTAGAGTGAGGTCCACCTGGCCATAAACCCTGTGGAGATAAGTTTACGAGTTGGGACGTTTTAAGTTCACCTTTCAAAACTCTATCCTTAAGATTGGGTGAATTTTTCAAATTAAACATAATACTCAAAAACTTTTGTTTATACCTTCTAACATGTTCACGATTATTAGACGCGGGTGTATCTCCTCTCTCCAAACTATAATTATAAGTCCAGTTAGACGTACACTTTTCCAGGTTTTGAACTATAGCGTGTTCTATAGGTAGACCTAAAATTTCGGCGTACTTTTCCTTTGCATACTCTCTCGATAACATCTTAGTTTAATTATTACTTACTTTTATTATTTTTAATTTAATACCGACTTAGGTGTTCCATTTTTGGTTTTTTACATTCAGGAAAAGATTCAGGGGAACACGTATTAAATGGATCAGACGTTCTCTTAAACTCTATATCGTTACGCGTCTCTTTCCAATGTGTATCCAAAACGAGGTTAGTGTAGAGTTCCGTTTCCCTGAGGAAAATGTAAACTATGAAAAGGGCTGCCATTATAGATATGAATCTGGTGTTCTTCATTTATTAAAAAGCAACTTTTTTATTTGTGAGTATACAATAAGATGACACTCGCTGTTTTAATAAACGAAAAGAGAAATGATATGCACGAAATAGACATAGACATATCACCAGAAAAAAACGAAATATACAGAATACTCAGGGGTAAGGCGAGTTTTCTCGGACAATGGTCAGAAGAACAAGTTGTAATACTAAAGTGTGATAAAAAAGATTCACCGTTTGATTTGAAATTAAATACGAACAGGTTACCTCGACCATTTACTAACATGTTCGTGTTTGGAAGAATACTACTCATACGAATGGACGATAACGCCGATCCACAAAATTTTACGCTAAGAGAGTACCAAAGACTCGTAAGTAAAACTCACCCGAGAACACGTTCGTCTTCGACTTTAATCGGAAGACCCTTGAGTAGGAATGTAAGCTACTCCTCTGAAGACAGCCTGTGAATACTTCATACACAATTGAAAATGTGATTCAGCCCATTGCATAGGATTTGTCATTTTTATACCAAACGGGTTCTCGTTTACAACTTTCATGAAATCTTCGCTACCGTATTTTTCTTGGTTTGATGCTCTACTCATAGATTCATCGACCTTTTTTAACCACAAAACATGTTCTTCATTTTTAGGGTCAAACTTTTTTACAAACGACATTATATAATTAATTCTCACACATTCTTTAACCTGTAATTTAACCTTTCTTTGTATCTCGTCTGATCAGCAATACCGTCAATCTCCTGACCACGCACGCTTATTCTTAACAAGTCGTCTTTGTATTCAAAGTCGTAACAGTAAAAATAAGATACACCAGTTGCCAAAGACATGAAATCGAGGTCGCTCTTTGTTTTTTCTTCGATGTGTACGTATTTACTTATCTCCTGAGGTGTTCGTTTTTTTGCATTTTTATTAGGGTCAATCATTGCAACCGGATTTGATAAATTCATAACGGGCCATACACCGAATGACGAACGGTATCTACATATGTACCTCACACAGTTACGAGCGACGCGTGCTTCGCTAAAACAGAGTATACGTGGGCGTCCGTGTGGGTCTGTCATGGTTGTGTACCCACCGCGAGTTACATTTATAAAGTGAAATTCCATTTATTATATTAAAACAAAAAACCTTAAGTAATTATATAAATGAACTTCCCCAAAACACCAGGTCAATGTGAGTATTTAAGAGTTATACAGTCTCCTAAACCAATTATCATTACCACCGGTCCAGCCGGTTCTGGTAAAACCATGTTTGCGTGTCAGCTGGCTGCAGAACAACTTAGAGAAAAAGAGGTAAGGAAACTAATACTCACACGACCTATCGTTGCGGCGGATGAAGATATGGGGTATTTACCCGGTGAAATGGAACGAAAAATGGAACCATGGACACGACCAATGATGGATGTTTTCGAAAATTATTTAACACGTAATCAACTTGAACAACATGTTCGCATAGAACCACTTGGTTTCATGCGTGGTAGAACGTTTAACGATTCGTTTATAATTGCAGATGAAATGCAAAACAGTACACCAAACCAAATGAAAATGTTACTTACACGTCTCGGTGATAATTCAAAAATGATCGTTACTGGTGACCTGAAACAAAGTGATCTCGGACCAAAAAATGGCCTTGCCGATCTTGTTAAACGTATAAAAGGTTTAGAATTAGAATATATCGAACATGTCATCATGAATGAAGATGACATCTTGCGACACCCCGCAGTTGCTGAAATTTTGAAACTGTACTAATGTTTTTTCATTTCACTTATCCTATTTTTAACGTCTGAAACTTTTTGTTTATACTGAGACAGTTCCTCATTATAAATATCATACCATTCTTTCATCTGCTTGAGTATATTTTTGTTACGATAATACCACGATATTACATCTTTACTTACCTTATCACATGCCGAATATTCTTCCATTATATACTTATTATCATCTTTGGACATGGATATATTATGAAATTCTAATATGTTTTCGAGTTGCGCCATGTTATTAACATTATCAGCATTAAGCGTATCGATATACTCCAAATCAGATTCGAACATATATTTAGTTGGATATTATTTTTTTAATGACTTTTACAGATTTATTTTCATCTATTTCCCACCATTTACCATAAAATACTTTATTAAGAAAGTCAGGTACATATGTATAATCTATATCAACCTCATTAGATGGTAATGGTATTATATCTACACCAAGTTGTTTAAATACACCTTTATCGTGACTAATTATAGGTTTATTAAAATATTTAGCTTCTAAATGTAATAAACCAACACCCTCACCCCTTGTACACGTCACACAATAATCACACAAATTGAAAAGAGAAGCTAACTGTTCATCAGAAATACGCTCCGTTATAACTCTAATATTCTTAGTTATTGTTAAATTATCAGGTTTATTTGTTTTAACAATAAGTATATGTTCAGTATTTTCAAGTACATTTGCAAAAATTCTTGTGAGTGTTGTTACATTTTTACGAATATCATTAGTTCCATTATATAAAAACACAAGTTTTGAAGAATCACGTGTTTTATGTATTACTTTAGGTTTCGAACGAATGAGTGAAGATGTCCAATAATTTAGTGCTTTACATTTAACTCCGTGTTTCAATAATATATCTTTAAGATAATCATATGGTACTATAACTTCATCAAAAAGTTTCATTTTTTCTATGATATCTGGGTGTACATCGTTTGTTTCGAACATTGTACACAAATTAACGGTATCATAATTATTTCTTAATTCCTCTACTATTTTTTGCCAATATGGGTAAGTCTCTATGAGTTCAGAAAGTGTAAACGTAGATGGTGTATCATCACTCGATATACCGAGATCTTGTTGTAAAAAAAACCGTCCGTGAATTTTACCGAACATATTAATATATAAAATACTAATTCTTTAAAGCTTCTTCGAATGTTATAAATTTTCTATTAAGATTATCTTGTTTATGACCACCGTTAGGTCCAGAGCCATATTTAGGTGTGTTATACAATTTTTCTACATCGTTTATATTTTTAAAATTCAATTTTTTTGATATTATAATATCATTTGCTATAAAAAAACAATTGACACCCGCGTAAGTACTGTATACTAGAGAATAATTATATTTTTTACCCAATTTATATAACGATAATAAAGATGCACCAAAATAATTCGTTTCGTCCCATGTGGCATCTTTATCATATATTACAATCTTATCTTCATGAGGTAAATGTGTTGCATTATATTCACATATTATTATATCACACGTATATTTTTTTAGTACTTCGTTTAGGCAATAAAAATCATTAAAATCTATATCAACAGATAATAAATTTATATGCTTTTGAACATTATATTTTTCAAATAAGTTTGTTATATTTTCTTTATTTATAAATTCTTTTTTCAAATTTATTTTATCATTTTCGTATCCAGCGTCCATTAATAAACCTTTCCATCCAAGCATTTCCGACAACACTCTTGTATTACATTCAGTTCCAGATTCGACACCAAATTCGACATAATTTTTATTATAAATATCATTTCCATAAATTAAATTTACGAGTTGTATAGTTATACCATCTTCACCAAACTGTGAAAATTTTTTTGATTCGTATATACTTAAATTAATTTCATCTGTTATCGTATTTAAACAATAATTCAATGTAGTATCTACATATTTATTATCATTCGGAAAAGCCAAATAATTATCCCAATCCAAATATTCAAATCTTTTATATCCCAACTTTACCAATTCTTCAAATGGGGTACTAACATCTTTTAAACCAACAACAGAAGGATCTATTTTCTGATAATTATGTTCAAAACATATTATCGGTTTATATTTTGATATAGTTTTCTCACCACCTTTTATAACCAATCCTTCGGCACCCTCTACATCAATTTTTATAAAATCTAAACCTGGTAACTCGTATGAATCCAATGTTGTAACCATTATCTCCTCACCACCTTTTCCAATACCAAGACCACCTTTGTTACACCCACCTCTTAAAATATCTTTGTCCGCGGTGTCTAATCCAGCCATGTTACATGTCATATTACGATGACCTAAACCATTTCTATATAAAGTAATTCTATCGTTATATTTATTAATTTGTACATTTTTCGTAAGAATATTATATAATTTTTCTTGTGGTTCAAATGCCCATATTTTAATATCGGGACTAAAACCTGCATAACTTATCGCGTGACATCCTATATTTGCACCTACGTCGACTACATATTTAGAATTTTCTACATATTGTTTTAACATACCATTAATTATATGGTGTTCAAATACTTTTCCGGAAGACATATGGTTGCGTATCCAACAATCTTCTACGTCTATATAAAATATACCATTCGGTGTATTAACAGTGTTCATTATTAAAGATTACTATCTTTTCTTTAATATAATGAGAATATCTTACGCTATTTGTGTATGTAATGAATCCCGCGATTTATTTTCACTCGTATCGTTCTTACTAAAAGTCAAAGATGAAGAAGATGAAATTAATATTTTAATAGATACTACGCACGTTACTGAAAATGTTAAAAATGTTATAAAGTATTTTGGTGATAAAATAGTTACGTGTGAGAGAGAATTTAACGACGGCGACTTTGCCAAACACAGGAATTATCATATCACAAAGTGTACAGGTGATTACATATTCGTTATAGACCCAGACGAAATGCCAAAGGAAAAACTCATTAAAAACATTAAAAAAATGTTAGAAGATTCAAAGGCGGATTTAGTTTTGGTACCGAGAATAAATATTCACCCGGGGTTTACACAAGAATGGCTCGAAAAGTGTAAGTTTAGAACAAATGAACTCGATTGGATAAATTGGCCAGATTATCAGGGTCGAGTTTTTAGAAAATTGGAACAAATAATGTGGGGTAAACACTTACACGAAACCATAACGGGTGCAGAAAGAATAATAAATTTACAAGCCGATCCAAGTATAGCCATGTGGCACATAAAATCTATTGAGAAACAGGATAATAGATGGAAAGAAAATGGCGACTATAACTTTATAAAATCAGGACAAGACAACTTATACGAATCTATGATATAAAAAAATATTTTTATACTATAAATGAGTAGATTTGAATCCGAAATAGGATTTTTTACAGTTTTTTTAATTATAGTTCTTGCTGGTGTCTATATATGGACATCCTATAATGCCATAGAACTGAACAAAAACTGTAGTTCTAGTTCAGTAGACATTTCAAAAAAGTATAAAGATCTCGAAAAGTACTTAAAGTATGCAATGACCGTAGCTGTATCTATACCCGCGGGTATGTTTCTCATGAAACTCGTAGAAAACGAAGCGATTCTGTTCACGATAATATACAGTTTATTCGGTATAATATCGGCGGCTATAGCCATGGATATATTGAAAAACCCAGACTGTGAAAGTGTATCCACAGATAAAAAGAAAGAACAGGGGTGGATCACACTCAGTGCGTTTATAAGTGTTTTTGTTTTAGCGTGTATATACGGATTTTATAAACGAAGTAAATATTAATAATGGAGATACGAGAATCCATTTACCTTTTACTCATGCTCCTGGCCTACGTGGTTCGTAGAGCAGGGACATTTTCTTTAGAAGAAAAAATGAAAATGATCGATTTTATAACTTACGTAGCTAAAAACTCATACATTAGCAATAGCAGCAGCAGTCAATCCCGTGAATGCGACCATAGCACCACGTCCTACATTACGCATGGCGAATGATTCAAACTCCTCCTCTGTTAACGTCGTAAACGCTTTCGTTACACTATACGTCGCTAACAAAGTAGAAAATAAACCTAAAAGTGAAAATGGTAAGTAGTGTGTTTGTTCTATAACGTTCAAACCCGTAAGCGACCAATTTGTTGCTCCAAACACAGAACCGTACATTGCCGCTCGACCGTTAACGGCTTCTATGAATGGTAAATTAGGTCCGGGTGGTGGTTCGTTTGAACCCGTCGCAGGGCGTCTAAACTTTTTGTGTTTTGGTCGTATGGGTGAAAATTGAAGTTTTAAATTTAAGGAACGGTTAATCATTTTTTTTATCATCTTTCCTCTCCTTTAATAACCTTTTCAGTACATACAAACTCAAAAGTAAACCAATAACTGAGTATGTCGCGGAAACATTAGCACCTTTTCTGTACTGGTAAACAATCCAAAGGGTAGATGCAAGTATACCTATCAAAACCTGTTCGAGACTATAAGCTCTCATTGTTTTAGTATTAAATAAGTCTCTAGCGTAATACATCATTTCGACGGTACCGAATATCATGGCTAAAACTGCTATGTTATCGTCGGTGTTCATTATATTTATTAAAGAAATTAATTCTTATAAGAGTATAAAATGTCACAAACCCCTGAAAAAATCGTCGCGAACTATGATTCTAAATCAAAAAAGTCAAAAGACGTTGCTTTAGAAATGAAAAAAATCGTAGAAAGGTACAAAGGTAAACGTATCACGAAAGAAAACGTGTGTGTTCTCGTTTCTACGCTCATGCTTCAAGCTCAAAACCTTAAAAATATATCTGGTCCAGATAAAAAAGATCTTGTAATGGATTTAATCTTTTCGATAATCGAACAAATCGACGAAGGCGATACCGATACCGAATTCGAAACACTTCTTAAGGCTATGGTACCCGGTATGATCGATAGTTTTGCGCTCATGTTAAAAACGAGTACAGGGTGTAAAAAAATGTTCGGATGTTTTCGATAAATAAATAGTATAAAGTTTCAATTTGTTTTATAAATACAATGAAATTTCCAAACTTGGAAACTATGGTAATGTATGGAATATATACGGTCAGAGATCTCATCATGTACACACAAAATAAACTTAATAAAAAACGGGTTCGCGTTCTAAACGAGTGTGACCATTGTTCGTTCGTATACTACGGAAACTTTTGTAATAATTGTAACGATATTAAAAATAATTCGCTCGTATAAAACAATGCAATGTCCTATACAACCGTTGTTACTTATACGACCAAATTAAGAAATGAGGTAAAAAGTGATTGTTTATGTTGCGCGGAAAGAAAACTTATAAGAAATCTTAAACACGATTTTTTAAAAAGGGGGTACCGTGCACACCAATTCAAATCCTGGCTTAACAGGAAGTGCGGAACATTAGTGATACGACGCGAAACCAGTTACGGTGACGGAATATCACTACCGTGTGTTTTGTGTAGAAAAGTCATAGATAAGTACGAACTCAAATGGATCGCCTACGATGGTAAGACATGGATTCACTCTAAAAGAACACCATGTCTTCCAAAATCGCGTCCCACGAATAAACAAAGGAAACGATTAGGATTTGTTGGTTTTAATAATTAAACCTAAAGCCATTTCTAAATTGTTCTCGTTTCGTTTGAGTGGCTTTTCTCTTTTCAAACGTAACGTCTCGTTTTTCCCCGTCGAACTTGTTATATCGCTCAGTTTTTTCGTATTTGAAACGATAGGTATAACTCTATCTGGTACAGGTTCAATTTCTATTTCCTTAGGTTTTTCTACGTCGACTACATTATTTTCCCTAAACTGTTCAATAGTTAAATCACCACCGAACACAGCTAATCTTTGTCTATGCGGAGCTCGTTTTATTTGTCCTATCTTATCGAAAAGTTTTCGGCGCATCATAACCATATTACCGCATATAAGTCCACCGCGATTACACCCATACTTATCTATTGCGTACGTTTTCATACAACTCCATGAACAGAAATTACCGGACGTATAAAATTTGTTTCGTCGTTCGTCGTGTTTATGAGGCATGCTTAAAGCCGTACCCTCAAATGGATGGCAACACCACCAACACCACATTCATAGTTTAAAATTACATTTTTTCTTTAAGTTAATATGTATATTGCAAAAAGTAAAAAGCATAGTATACCCGGAACATACCAATATTTGAATAACCAAGCTAAAAAGTCGAAACCACCCTTAGCTGCGTTTTTAGCTGCGTTTGCAGCTGCGTCTACAATTTCTTTCAATGCTTCTGCAGTTTCTTGAATATCTTCTAAAGCTTTCATTATAGCTTTGAAAGGGTTAGCTTCGTCGTAAATTAACATACATACTACAACACCTATAACGCCGTATAAACCAAGCTTTTTCAAAGAACTCTTTACTGTAGGATTATCTGTTATTTTTTTCAAAGCCGTTGAAGATTTATCCACAAACGCTTTAACTGCCGAATTATTTTTAAACTTATCAGCTTGATCAATAAGAAACTGTTTAGTTCTTCCTTTTTTACCTACTGATGGATCAGGAAGATCATCTAAAAGATTTCTTAAATTTTTAAATTCATCCGCATTTTTTAATGCAAAGTCGTCAGCTGCACCAATAAGTTGATTATCTGGTATTCCCCTTGCCCATTTGCTAACTTCTGCGTCGGTCATCATATCAAATGCTAAATCCATTTTATCTGCATCAACATCGTCAAACTTTTTTATAAGATTGGCATCACTTGTATCAATTTTTTTTAGAACATTAGACAATTCAGTTGGAGTGAGATTTTTTGTAATATCAGTAATTTTCGCTTTGTCAAGTTGTTTAAAAAAAGTATTTAATTTGTCTGCATCGAGATTTTTTGCAATAGAAGCAATTTTGCCTGCATCTACGTTTTTAAATGCTGTTGCCAGGACATCTGCATCAAGATTTTTTACAAGCTTAGTCAATACATCTGGTTCGAGATTTTTCATATAACTTGCAATACTTGCTGCAGTATCAGCACTTTTTAAAGCACTACTAATGGCACTGTAATTAAAATTGTCAGCATTTTTTAAAAGTGTTTCTGCTATATTTGATACACTCATTTTTTTATAATTAGTATATATTTTTTTCCCTGGATATACACGGCTTAAAGAACTTAATTTTCTTTATATTAATGATTTTAAGTATAGACGTCGGTATACGAAACTTAGCCATGTGTATGCTCGACGAAACGTCTAATCTTATTGTTCAGTGGGATGTTTCCGGAGTCCCCCCTGAACATAAAGACGGCTTATTCGTTTCTTTAAGGAAACACTTAGACGAGAAACCATGGGTTCTAAAAGCCGATACAGTTCTCATTGAAAAGCAACCCGATAGGAATAAAAAAATGAAAACGGTCGAACACTTTCTTCACGCCTATTTCGTTATACGTAACCCCGACGCCGAAACGATCATTTACGATGCGAGGTTCAAAATACCCGATTTTGCGGGTCCCGGTAAAGCCATGTATACGAAACGTAAAAAGGCGTCCATACAAAGGTGTGAACAATTCATATGGAACAATACCGTGAACGCACACTGGATCCCTATTTTTAACGCCTCGAAAAAGAAAGACGATCTCGCTGATACTGTCATGCAAGCCATTAGTTTTACGAAACGCGTCGAGCCCATGCAAAGCGTTTCGAAAAAGAGTAAAAAACTCGTTCCGAGAAAACCAAACGAGAATCAAAAACGGACGCGGTACTCAAAATCGAATTTAGCGTACATTTATAAGAATAAAGCTGATGCCGAAGTTCTCGAAAATAATAAACGGTTCATGAAAGATCTGAAAAGGTACTATAGAAGTATAGACGATTTAATTAATGAACTTGTTTAACCTAAGTAAGTCGTATTATTATTATAAATTATGTATACTATAAGTGATATTTTATGTGGGCTAAAACTCACAATCGACTACCAAAAATACATGCAAAAAATTTTTGGAGGTCGGAGTATGAATTTACCACAAGAATTATCAGAAAACATTATAATATATATACTTAGGAATCTAAAAGAAATAGACGCGAGATGGTGTAAAAATATAGGGGCACCTGTTTCGGGTGATGGTTACATACCAGCCAATGATTTTATAGTAAAATTGAAATATACGAAATCAAAAGTCAAAGTATCGATAGAATACACCGGAATCAAAAAACTTGAATTCAAATGCTTTACATCAAACGGTCCATGTTCTTTCGGTCCAAAAGAAAAATGGGACGCCATCTATTTTCTTGATGGTTTAAATTATCAAGAATACAAGTTCAAATTGTATGAAATTCCATTATCAAACGTATCCGAAGAATGGAAAAATTTAAAAGTAAACAAAACCGATACTTTTGCGGATCAGGCTTTAGTTGGAAGAAGACCCCGACTAAAATTTGATGATATACTGTCACAATTGAATAGTAATTGTCAACTCATATGGGAAGGAGATATCAGAGACTTTATTAAAGATTAAACGTGTATATATGATATGCATGAAGAAGTTTATTGATTTATGTGCAGGAACCGGAGCGTTTTCCATCGCCCTTGAATCAAGTGGAAAATACAAATGTGTATACGCAAACGATATTATGGAATCTTCCCAAGATATTTACAACATGAATCACGAAAATGGGGCATTTAAATTGGGTGATATTATGGATATAGATGTCAAAACAATACCTTCACACGATCTATTGTGTAGTGGATTTCCATGTCAACCGTTTAGTATTGCCGGTGACAAAAAAGGATTCGATGATGTTAGATCCAATGTTTTTTGGAAGATTATAGAAATACTCGAATACCATAAACCAGAAACAATCATTCTTGAAAATGTGAAAAATCTCACTTCACACGATAAGGGTAACACGTTCAAGGTTATAAAAGAGTTTCTTGAAAAGTGTGGATATATGATCAAATACAAGATTTTGGATACGGCTAAAATTACACCAATACCTCAACATAGAGAACGTATTTATATCGTAGGGTTTAGGGATAAGAATGCGTACGATGCGTTCGACTTTGATTTTGGTGTAACTGAAAGAAAGTGTATCACAGATTTCATTGAAAAAGAAATTGACGATAAGTACTATTACACGGATAAATTAAAAGTGTTCCCTCAAATCGCAAAGGATGTAACAAAGAATATAAGTGAAAATGTAATTTATCAGTATAGACGATACTATATTAGAGAAAATAAAAGCAATTGTTGTCCTACCCTAACCGCTAATATGGGTAGTGGTGGACACAATGTACCTATAATAAAAGATACCCGTGGTATTCGTAAATTGACACCCAGGGAATGTTTCAATTTACAAGGGTTCCCTTCCGTATATAAATTTCCAAAAATGTCGGATAGTGCACTTTACAAACTGGCGGGTAACGCGGTTTCTGTACCAGTTATTTCACTCGTAGTGTCTAAATTAGTTAATTCGTTTACAACTACCTCAAATTCTTATCCGCCGTATAATACGTCTTCCCTTTCATGACGAAACTGTGTACCCGCGCATACGCCCACGCTTGTGCAGAAGCACCCGGACGGTGTCCCGTACGCCACGCGGCTAACCCACGGTCGTACACGGTTTTTAAAGTTTTCAAAGGTATACCCGTCACTTTAGAAATATCTTTCAGTTTCGTTACACCGGGATACTTTTTGCGAAACTTTGACGTATAACTCGACGTTTTCGTTTCGACGTTCTTATCGGTTTTGAACAGTTTATAATCACGCTTTAACATCTTTTTGTAACGCGTCTCGACGTTCTTAAGAGTGTTCAGTCCCCTGAAATATTTTAACGGTGCATATATTTTACCTTCACTCTTACGAAGTTGCGTTATCTTTTTACGAATGTCACTATCGGATAACATCTTAAAGATTGTGTTCGTACTTATACTAAATGGAGAAAAAAGTACTCGATCATGGTTTTGTTAGGCTCGTGGATCACATGCCACAAAAGGAACTCGATTCAGCAATTGTTCAAGCCGCTCGCGTATCTTACGGAGACGGAACGAAAACGTCTCGAGGTGATGCTGGTCTTATTCGATATTTAATGCGTCATTGGCATAACACACCATTCGAAATGGTTGAATTCAAGTTTCACATTAAAATGCCGATGTATATCGCGCGTCAACACATGCGACACAGAATGGCAAGTGTTAACGAGTACTCGGCGAGGTACTCGGTCGTCAAAGATGATCACTATAAACCCGAAACTCTACGCACACAATCCAAGACTAACCACCAAGGTTCAGAAGGTTCGGTCGAAATACCCGAAGAAGATGCAGAAACGTTCAACAAACACTTCGATACCTCGTACGAATTGTATAAAAAGTTACTCGAGGACGGGTGTTGTAGGGAACAGGCCAGGGGTGCACTCACACAATCTACGTATACGGAATTCTACTGGAAAATCGATCTCCATAATCTCATGCACTACCTCCGTCTCAGAATGGATCACCACGCACAAAAGGAAATAAGGGAGTACGCCGAAGCCATTTACGAAATCATAAAACCACTCGTACCTATTACCATGAAAGCGTTCGTAGACTTTAGAATGAACTCAATCCAACTTTCTGGACCGGAAATAGAGGCTATCGCAAACGGTACACCTATAGAGTCACCCGGTGAACGCCGAGAATTCGAGGAGAAAATGAAACTTTTGGGGCTCGATAAAAATGTCAGTAAAGAGTAAGTAAGAATAAATAAAATGTTTTCATTATCAACAGTTTCAGCTAATTTTGCATCAACACAAAAAAAGTTTAAGAAGTTTGGAAAGAAACTTCGTAAACAAAGACAAGAACAACTCAAAAACGTTTCCGAAAAAATCAAGGAAATTGGTAAAGACGAGATTGAAAGAACAAAAAACTTGTTCGAAAAACACAAGGAATTCTTTACCGAAAAAGCTACTTCATCTACATCGTCCCCGGAATCCACCGCTATTGATTTTTACGAGAAGCCCTAATAACGAGGTCTAAACTCAATAAAGAGAGTAGCACGAACGCCGATTGGTTATCGTGAACTAACATATTACCAGCAAAAACAGCCGATAAAATGCTATACTGAACGTACCTAGACTCGATTCTAGAACGTTCTATACTTCTTTTCATAGATGCTCTCGATTTCTCCAAACCGAGAACAGCTGTACTTATATTCCTTATCCTATTAGGCATTTCCATCGAGGTCGAAAACATGTCGCCTATATCTATAACATCCGAAACCTGTTCTCTAATAAGGGGTTCGAGGTAATCAAAATACGTAAATTTAGGGTCCAAGTTCACGCACGTTCCTTCTACAGTAGAGAACGCTTTTGCGAGGTATATGAAAGATGTAGGTATAATAAACGGTTTCTTCTGTGCTAATGACATTAAAAGCTCGTCCTGCATGATATCGTTTCTCAAATTCTTACCGTCGAGTGTTTCGAGGTAGTTCAAAGTTGTTTTGAAAAAGAGTTCTATATCCGACGTATCAGACGTTGTTGGTAAAATAACTTTTAAATCTATCAAAGTATCAACTATACCTTTCGTATCTTTGTTTATTATGTATATAAACATCTTCTGAAACCCTTCTTTTATCTCGTCCGTAAGTTCAATAACGAGTCCGAAATCGTAAAATACGAGTTTACCTTCCTTAGAAAACCCCAAATTACCGGGGTGTGGATCAGCGTGGAAAAACCCGTAATCCATCGTTTGAATCACGTAGGAGTTTATGAGCGCTTCGCATACCTTTTTACCATTCACTTTTGGATCCGTTATATCTGCAAGTTTTTCGGACTCGACGTATTCCATCACGATCATATCATTATTAGACAATTCTCGGTAAACTTTTGGTACTTTAATCCACTTTACCTTTTTGAACGATTTACGAAACTTTATGGCGTTATCTATTTCCTTATTGTAATCGGTTTCGGCGAGAAGGTAATCTATAGACTCGTCGAGAACGTAGCCTGAAGTTGCACCCGTATCAACGCCCACTTTTTCGAGGAAGTTTACAATATCCTTAACGTCATCCGTGTCACGTTTCATTATATTGTATATATCAGGTCGTTTCAATTTTACGACGACCTCACAACCATCCTTTAAAACCGCCCTGTGTACTTGACCTATACTTGCCGATTTAAACGGTTCGTAATCAAAACTCTCGAAAACTTTTGAATCTACGTGATCCTTAATTATGTTTTCTATAGAATCTTTATCGATAGGAGGTACGTTATCTTGTAAAGATTCCAATTGACTAATAAACTCGATGGGGTATAAATCAGCGCGTGTCGATGCTATTTGTCCCAACTTTATAAACGTTGGTCCTAACTCGACGAGTTGGTCTTTCGTCCATTTCCCAAACTTAACCTGATCCTTCTCAAACTGCCTTTTCCATAAAAATTCAGCCGCAAATTTCCACGTCTTTTGTTTTTGTCTTTGTGGTAATATTCGTATGGGTGTATTTTTAGCGAGACATGCCACCACCATCTTATTATAGATGACATTATATTTCTTTAAATAAATATCCTAATAAATAAAGTAAAGTGATGATGTGGCAAATATTTATAATTTTGTATATGTCTTAAGATATGCTGTACCTTCCCAAATAATAATTGTATGTTTATATAAATGAGAGTTCATATCGTAGGTGCAGGACCAACAGGTATGTCGGTCGCTTGGGAAACTCTCAACATGACAAATCACGAAATTATAATATACGACAGGAAAAAATCAGCAGGAGGGTCTTGGTGGGAACCTTCTTTAAAAGAAAGAGATCTGCATGCACACAGAATAGTTTTTGATAACGCATTCGTAAACACGGATAGTTTATTCAAAGAAATGAGTATACATTGGGATGATTTTTTTGAAAAGGTTGATTCTAAACTTTATAGTATATTATTCAAATATCTCAAATCGAAAGATTATATAACACTGTTAAGCTTATCTTTTAGAGTTTTAACACAACCGTCGAAATATAAAAGTATAACACTCAAAGACGCTTTAGGTGAATTATCAGAAACAGGCAAAAAACTCATACAAGCTTTTCCACTCGTCATGGATGGTGTTACCTGGGATAAAATGTCGGCTTACGAATTCGTCAAGAGTTTTGATCACGTTGCAACATCTAAGCAATACACACAAAAAGTTTCGGGTAAAGTCATGTGTGACGCCATGCAAAAAGTTCTCGAAAAACGCGGTGTTAAGTTTGTTTTTAAAACAGAACTCGAAAGTGTTGAATATGGCAAAGATCAATATTTGGCAAAATTAAGCAATGGTGATATATTAAACGACGGTATACTCGTCATGTGTATAGATAATAACAAAGCAATTGAACTTATAGGTGACAATTGGGGTAAAGATGCACGCGATAAAATAAAAGGAAGTGCATATGAATGCATAAACATACTCTTAGATTACGACCAAGAAATACAATTAAACAAATCTGATATCGAGTATATCATGGAAACGGAATATAATATACAACCAGTTGTATTAAGTGATAAAAAAACCGTATCGTGTGTGATGTGTAACTTAACCGAAGAAATACTTTCAACAGAACCAGACACTTTAAAAGTGAGAGTTTTATCACAACTGGACCTACCAAAACCTAAAAACATAAGAATAGCATGGGGTTCTTCGTGGAAAGATGGTAAATGGTTTTTCGAACAATCTTCCGGTGTTCTAGGTTTAAAAGGACAAATTCCCTTTTACGGTGAATGTTCTAAAGTAGCTCTTTGTGGTATGATGTCTGAAAGAAACACACCCTTTGCAAGTTTAGAATCCGCCGTAGAAGTAGGTAGATCGTTTTGTCATAAAGAATATGGTTCAAGAAAACCAAAACAATTGTTATTAACATCGCACATACTATTCATACTTATAGTTTTGGTGCTCGTATTGATATATATAAGATTGAATGTTGTATTCAGTTAAAGCCCTTGTTTATGAACCAATGTATGAATATAACGAAAAAAAGTATATTAGGATTACCGTACCCGATAAATTTAAAGAACGTGTACTCGCTCTACATATAAACAGGTCAGATGTCATACTCTTTCCAGATAAGCTCGACGACCCGCTCGAAGGTAACGTTTTAAAAGTGAAAGTTCCGTTCAGGTACCGTCGCGTCATGTGTAACGTCGAAGGTGATAAACCCGTACAATCACTTGTAAAAGGTGATACCATAGAAACTGAACTACAGTTTAACGGTGTTTGGAATGCTCACGAACACAGTGGGTATTCGTGGGTTTTAAAATATATCAAAAGTACCTCGTGATCACTTTTCTTTTTCCTTTTCCTCTTCTTTGATGTTTGGTAAATCCAATTCTTCAATTCCACCTTCCTTAATAGCAATTAACATCTTCAAACTACCCTCCAATCTATACGTTTCTATTTTCATTTTCTCAAGTTCTTCGCTCATTTTCTTGATATTTTCCTCTAATTTCATAACCGTCATTTTATATACTTTTATGTGTAATTATCTTTAATAATCTTAATTAAAAAAACGAAACCATTATCAGTAAATGAGTCTCACGCGTTCAGGGTACCTCACAGGCGAGACACAGGAAATCAAAAACGAACTTACGGTTCGTGCCGTTGTAAACACGGAATTTGGGTTTCCTCCGCCTCCCTTTAAGGTATTCAGAAAAACGAAAACGGGTTTATGCGTTCCCCGATTTTACGGCGAAGAAAAAATCGGTCCACCAAAAGAAGATAGGCGCCCCGAACCAGTTAAAATATCGACCAAGTTTAATGGAAAATTACGTGACGAAACACATCAAAACGATGCTTTGGCGGCTGCACTCAAGGCCGGACACGGTGTTCTTTCACTTCCGTGCGGGTTTGGTAAAACCACCGTATCCTTGGCCATAGCGTGTAAACTTGGTTACCGAACCATGATTGTTGTTCACAAAGAGTTCTTGGCGAACCAGTGGCGTGAACGTATCCAACAGTTTTGTCCCGGTGCGTCCATAGGTATAGTCCAACAAGACAAAAAAGAAACGGACTGTGATTTTGTCATTGCTATGCTTCAATCTTTGTCACTCAAAGAGTACTCGTTTAACGATTTCGATACGATAGGGACTTTGATTGTTGATGAAGCACACCATATATGCGCGAAAGTGTTTTCCCAATCCCTATTCAAAATGTGTCCCAAACACGTTTTTGGTCTTTCGGCAACACCGACGCGTAAGGATGGACTCACGAAGGTTCTACACTGGTTCATGGGACCAACATTCTTTGCCGTCGAACGCGAAAATCAACAACAAGTCGAAGTGTTCCCCATAGAATACTCATGTCATCGTTATAGTGAACCACCACCGTGTACGCGTTTCGGTAAACTTTCATTAGCAACCATGATTACCGAACTTACCGAAGATCGTGCAAGAAATATCGTCATACTAAACCTTATAAAAAATATCGTTAAGGGAACGCGCCAAGTTCTCGTCTTAAGCGATCGTCGTCACCACTGTGAAGTACTCCACCAAAGTTTCAAGAAAACTTCGGGTTTATACATGGGTGGTATGAAAGAAGCCGAATTAACCGAATCGAGTAAAAAACAAATCATTTTCGCGACGTTTAGTCAGGCACACGAAGGTCTCGATATACCTTCGCTCGATACGGTTATACTTGCAACCCCTAAGTCAGATATAGTTCAATCCATAGGACGAATCATGCGTGAAACGCACGGTAAAAAGAATAACCCTCACATTTACGATATTTTCGATCAGTGGTCGATTTGTCACGCCATGTATAATAAACGTCTCAAAGTGTATAGACAAGGTGGTTTTAAAATACCACGCGTAAGAAACGAAGAAGAATCAGACGTTTTTAACAAGGGCAAATGCCTCATTTTACCCTAAAAATAATCACTCATATTTGTAAGAATGCCCTGTTGTGATTCAGGTCGTAACATACAAAAGTACAAGGGATCAGGTAGTGATCAAACTACTTCAAATCTACAAAATATTTTAGAAAATGGTAACGTAGCCACCTTAGATATTGTTTTACAATCACCCGGTATATTTGTAGGTGACGGTGGTGGTTTATCAAATATAAATTTGGGTTCAGCGATAGGTACTTTACAAACAGTTACCGATAAAGGTAACGTAACTTCAAATACAGTTCGATTTATAAATGCACACACCGCGTTTACGACCGATCTCAATTCGAACGTCTTAGTAAAACTCGACCAACTCTCTAACGTCATAATAACGGATCCAGACGACCATAAAAGTCTCGTGTACAATTCAGGTAACTGGATAGACGATTACATAGACTTTACATCCGTCGAAGTTCAAGCAGGAGAAAATCTCGTAAAAGGTGATATCGTTTACGTTTCCGGAGAAAGTGGAAATACACCCATAGTACACAAAGCAGATTCGTCCGATTCTACGAAAATGCCTGCCATTGGCGTTGTTATGGACGATAGCATATACCAAAATGATAACGGACACGTCGTCACGTTTGGCGTTTTTAGCATGCCTTCACTAGACCCAAATTTTCAGGTGGGTGAAATACTTTACGTAAGTAATACCGCTGTAGGAAAGTTGATGAACACGACCCCTCTCGAAAATACGGATAAGATTCAAAACGTTGGTATTTGTGTTAAATCGGGAGGTAAAATTCTTGTTACGGGTGTTGGTAGATCAAACGATATACCAAACGCAGAAATTGTAACTTCACAACCGTCGTATATTTACGTAAACAGTACAGGTAATGAACTCAAAAAAATCGAACCTTCTCTTTTAGATACCAAAACAAAAACGTTACAAGATGTTACCGATACAGGAAACACGACAACCAATATAGTTCAATTTAGTAATACGACTACATCTTTAGTCACTTCGAGTAATATTAAGATAGGTAGTAACGTAAGTATAGCCGGTCTCATAGATCCAAACAAACAACACCTCACGATGGTTGGAACGGATGGGTTTTTGAAAAATGCACCTACGTACATCGACCCGGTATCTGGTAAATATGTAATAAACGCAGCCGAAGCTGAAATAAGTGGTAATTTAACTTTAGCTGGTAACACTACAGTTTTCACGTCAAATAATGTTGTTATCGAAGATCGAATTTTTGGTATAGGTGTAAACAATGCCGTTCACGATCTCGATACGGGTATAATCATGGAACATGATGACAGTGGTACGTACGCAAACGTGGGTATAATATACCACCCACCTACGCATGAACTATCACTAGGGTATACACAAAATACTACATCCGATAACCACGTTTTAAACATGGATAACCAAGAACTTAAGGTACAGGTATACGGTAACTTGTTCGTTCAAAATAATTTTACGGTCGTTAACGGTTCTTTAAATGGCGATGGTTCCGGTATAACGAATTCAAACGCGAGTAACATAAGTCTAGGAACTTTAGCGGTAGATCATGGTGGTACTGGTTTAACAAGTTATAGTATTGGTGATATACTATACGCAGACACTGCAACGTCTTTAACAAGTCTTACGCCTGGTACAGTTGGCTATGTTTTAACAACAAACGGAACAAGCGGTGCACCAACGTGGGAAAACCCGTCTTCTACGGCCTCGGGTACCATAGCCAATTTATATACGGACGATTATATAACAGGTGGACCTTGGTCCGGTATAACAGATGCAAACCTTCGCGTAGTAGCAAATGTACAAAACTTTGCTAACCAACTCGTTGCAAGAGACTCGAGTGGTGATATATTCGTATCAAACGTAAATGCAATAAACATTTACGGCGATGGTACGGGTATAACAAGTTCTAACGCAAGTAACATAGACTCTGGTGTTTTATCGAACTTATACGGAGGAACGGGTTTCAATACGTACAATCAAGGTGATTTACTCGTTGGTACAAACACAAACCAACTTACAAAATTACCTGTAAGTACGACGGTTGGTGATGTATTAACAGTAAACAGTAGTGGTACTGACTTTGAATGGTCTGCACCTTATCAACCAAATTTACAACAGGTTACCGATACGGGTAATACGACGTCTAATACGGTTCAGTTCACGAACACGTCCGTATCTTTTGTTACTGATGGTAATGTGGGTATTGCAAATATGGCACCTACACATACGCTCGATGTAGGTGATGTGTTTAGTGTTATTAATTCAACTTCAGGTGGTGACGTTCTCATAGTAAAACAAGGTAATGCATACCTTTCAGATAGTTTGTATGTTAATGGTGTAATAACATCACCAACCGGTGGATATATACAAGCAGATACTATATTAGTTCGTTCGTTAAATATAAAAGACACTGTAGTCGTAGCAGAGAGACCACCGAAAAATATTACAATTTAATTAATTCTTATTCTATAATAGATGTCGTATGATTCAGGTACTCGTGTAAGACCTGTTCTTTCAGGTATCCAAGCTACTGCTTTGGATATGTCATTCGATGAAACATATTTATTTGCAACATCTAACGTTACAAATACTTTTAAAATATACATGTATCACGAATCAGCAAATGTATGGACACAAGAATACTCAACAACTGGACCGAGTGGGTTCGGTCAAGACGTTTCGTGTACATGGGACGGTGATTTAGTTGTAGTTGGGTCACCCCTAGAAAATAACGTTTACGTATATAATTCAAACAGTCAATCTTCGAATATATGGTCAAACCCTGTAATAACAAGAATAGAATCAAATGCACAAACGTTGGCATATCATACAGCCGTACCTGTTAATTTTGGGTATTCTGTATCTCTATCAAAAAATTCAGGCGAATATTTAGCTGTAGGTTCACCTGGTGATAGTACACCTAATAATCATGGATATGCATGGGTTTTAAGAATTTTATATGGTCGTGTTAGTGATGTAGGTAATAATGTTCAGATTAAATATGTTGGAAGATCATCTCCTGTTACTGGTAATGGTTTTGGTCTAGCAGTTCCATCTCCATTTTCACCGTCTTACCCCGTAGTGAAAGATGGAACTGATTACTATTATGTAACAGATTCTGGACATAGAATTGGTCATAGTGTAAATATATCACCATATGGTGACTATTTAGCTATAGGTGCTCCAGGTACACCTGTAAGTGTTATAAATAGTTCAAATACACAACACGTAACTACGGGTAATCCCTGGTCTGGTTATGTTAACAGGTCTTCCGATGATTACTTACAAAGTATAGCTATGTTAGGTCATATCCAGGTATTTATTAGAATTAGTTCTAGTGGTTATTGGGGATCATATGATGTTAAAACAACTTATTTTATAACAGGGGAATCGGAACAGGATTTATCGACAGCTACATCTAATCCACCGTACGCGTGGGATTTTCCGTCGTGTGGTGAAAAAGTTAAAATTTCAACGGATGGTGACTATGTTATTGGTGGTTCACCAAGGTACGGGTTCTCTGGCTCACAAGGTGGTGCACACTGGGGTAAAATTGAATCTTGGAAATTAGATAATAGTACTAATTATTGGAAATTATCTCCTGGTAGAGTAATTGGACAACAACCGGGTGATAGATTAGGTAAATATTTTGATATAGATTTTGCGGGTAAACGCTTAGCGTGTTTATTATTAAAAGCACCCTCTTCGTACGCTACACCTTACGGAAATACCGAAGGTGGAATAATGGTTTATGACTTTAACGGTGTAGCATTTTTCGAAACGACTACTGAAATCACCGATACTATAGGTCAAAGCGGTAACACCGATGGATCACTTGGTGCTATTTGTATATCAAGAGGTAATACACTTTCGGTAAGTGGCGTAAACGGTGGTATTATACCTTCTTTTTATTTTAAACTAACCCAAACCATCGACGGTAATACACTCTCGGGTGGATATTTAGCGGCTGATACTTTAGTTATCGGACCTAACGATGGTACAACGAACAATTCATACCCTAAAAAACTCGCATTTGGTGGTACCTATAGAGACAATTCCTATGAACAAACACAAATTGAAAATAGAATATACCATTACGATAGTACAAATTTTAGTGAATGGGAACAAGGATACTCCGAACTCATATTCTCTAAGAAGTCTCAACGCGAAGCTCAAGATATGATACGTTTCAAAACACACGAATTTAGAGTAGACTCTTATGTTAGAGATGATGGTGATTATGATCATCACCCGGTTATAACCGTAAATCAACAAGGTCTCATTAAATTAAACGCCGAAATGCATATACCAGATAACACCAGTGTTCATACAACGTCAGAAATGCAGTGTAACGCGAAAGCGCTTTTAGATATAGAAGGCGATTGTTTTACTAGACGTAGACTTAACATTGGTTGGCCCGAATATCAAAATGTATTTGGTTCGGATAAATGGTGTTGGAGAATTTTATATGATACACGTTCGCCTCGTGTATATAATTTCGAAGGTTCAAATCAGATACATTCGAATCTAATTGCAATTAATAGTACACCATGGATTGGTAAATTTAGGGGTGATTCATATGGTACCATATCAAGTTTAACAAATTTCAACTACAGTGAAACTGAATGTGCGTTTTATATGAGTTCTTCATCTGGATTTGCACAAAATAATAGTTATGCTACTAATAGTGGTGGTACTGGTCATACGTTATCGTTTTGGTTTAAATTAACAAGACCAAAATCGTCTTTTACATCAAATAAAACCTTAATATCTTTTGGTACACCAAGTAGTACAGCAAACAATGGTATGAAACTCGAATTAACAAGTACAACAATTATTATGAATTTCGGTACACATACAGTAGAACCAGTAACCGCGTTGAATTTTGACACGAACACGTGGTACCATGTATATATTACTTTCAGTAATGATAATGGGGATTTGGGTTATATACATATAAATGGAACAGTATACGATACTAATGTTATAGGTAGTACACCTTCTACTACAAATTGGACTAAACATTTTACTATAGGGTCTGTCGATGGTGATAGTATAACAGATTGTTATATTGGTATGATAGCATACGGTATTCAGGTTGCAGTAGGAGGACCGAGTGAATACATACCATCAGTTCAAGATATGTATTTGTGGGGTCCACCTACACAAAGATTGGTAGTTGGAGGTGATGTAAATATAAGTGGTGATATAAACTTTTCCGGTAATATTTACCAAAGTGGAGTATTACTTAGTCCATGGGAAGCCAATTTGTCCTCATACCTATACCCTATAACGGCAATGCAAGGTGGAACAACATCTACTGGAAATTATTGGTCAGTAAGTTCAGGTGGGTATACAGCATCGTCTAGTAGTATTGCTAGTACCACATATTTAGCATGGAAAGCATTTAATCATACAGTAGGATCTGGGGACGGGTGGATATCGTATCCGAGATATCAAGGGGGAATTTATTATATAGCTAGTAAATCGACAACATATAATGGAAGTTCGGTAATATATGGTGAATGGATACAACTACAGTTACCATTGCATATAGCCCCAGTTAAAATACAAATTGCACCCTTAAGCAATTATGATACACGTTGCATCAAAGATGGTATGCTTTTGGGAAGTAACGATGGATCCACTTGGACAGAAATACATAGTTTTACGAATCAAACGTATACTACTGGACTATACACGACTATTTCCTTTACTAATACAGCTGCTTATTCTTATTTTAGATTAGTTTGTACAGAAATAGAAGAGGTGACCACAACGACGTCGTTTTGTACAATAGGCGAATTAAAATTTGTAGTTGATATTGATTCAACATATGTTAATAATAGTGTTGGTATAGGAACAAATCTTCCGAATTATGAACTTGATGTTGTAGGTAATGTAAATATAAGTAGTAACTTATATGTGAGTAACATAAATGTGAGTAACATAAATGTAAGTGATGATTTAAACGTGAGTAACATAAATGTGTTCAGTACACAAGAAATAAATAATACTTATACGAGTAATAATGCATATGTTAACTTTATTAATAGAACCAGTTATTACGAAAATTCGCTCGTAGTATCATCGGATATAGATGTATTCGATGGTTTTGGAACTTCTGTATCTGTATCTGGAGATGGTAACACGGCGGTAATAGGAACACCGTATACGGTTGCTAATAACGTATCCAATGGTGGTTCGGTTTACATTTTTGTACGTTCTGGAAATACTTGGACGCAACAAGCTAAATTAACATCTTCGGATGTAGCCAATAATGATTACCTTGGTATATCCGTATCGGTATCACACGATGGTAATACATTCATAACAGGAGCTTATCAAGAAGATCCAAACTCAACTACAGATGGTGGTTCAGCTTACGTGTTTACGCGTTCTGGAACAACTTGGACCCAACAGGCTAAACTTGTATCATCAGATGTAGAAAGTAATGATCAGTTTGGACTTAGTGTTTCTATATCTGGAGACGGTGATACGGCTATTGTTGGAGCTTATCTTGAAGAGTCAGTCACTCCTGGATACTCTTCAGGTTCAGCTTACGTGTTCACACGTTCGGGAACATCATGGTCTCAACAAGCTAAAATAGTAGGATCGAGTGTAAATATAGATGAACAGTTTGGTCAATCAGTTGATATTTCTTACGATGGTAATACAGTTATTATTGGAAATAAAAGTGATTTGTACGCGGGACAGTTGAGTTCAGGTTCAGCTACTGTATTTACACGTTCAGGAACAACATGGACAGAAGAGAGAATACTAATAGCGTCCGATGCAGGGTTTCTTAACCAGTTTGGAATTAGTGTTTCTATTTCAGATGATGGTAATACAGCCCTCGTAGGTTGTTTTAATAAGGATACAGCTTACGTATTTACGCGTTCGGGAACAACTTGGTCTGAAGAATTTAAATTAATTCCGTGGGGAAATGTTTCTAGTACTCCAAAATTTGGTGCTTATAGCGTTTCTTTATCAGGGAATGGTAACGTTGCTTTAGTATCAGCTCCACAAAACTCAACACAAAACAATAGTTATACAAGCGACGGAACAACTTATGTATACGTACGTATAGGAACAGAATGGTTTGATTACACTATACTATCTTCTCTTAATCAACAAAACAACGGTTTTTTTGGTTCTTCAGTTTCCACATCTTACGATGGTGCGATTAGTATAGTAGGAGCGAGTGAAGAAACTTATTATAGTAACACGTCGTCTGGTTCTGTTTATACTTACCAATTTACAGAAAGTTTAAATTATTTTTCGAGACTTACAGTATCCAACGATTTAGAAGTATTGGGTAACATTTACGGTAATGGTACTACACTCTCGGGAATTGCTTTGGAAACCGATATGACGAGTAATGCATCGAGGATAAGTACTTTGGAAACCGATATGACGAGTAATGCATCGAGGATAAGTACTTTGGAAACACTTACTTTAGAAGATATTACGAATAATGGTAATACAACATCTAATACTATACAGTTTACAAATACATCAACGTCTTTAGTAACAAGTAGTAACGTAGGTATAGGAACTATAAACCCAGCTTATCTTTTAGATGTTGCGGGTAATATAAACTTTACGGGTGAATTAAGTGTAAATGGTAGTGCAGGTACATCTGGTCAAGTACTCACATCGGATGGACCAGGTAGTGCACCAACTTGGACGACTTCCTGGATACGAACATCTACTTCAAAGTTATTCTACAATTCGGGTAATGTTGGTATAGGATTATCAAATCCAGCTTATACACTTGAAGTCGATGGTGACATAAACTTTACGGGAACGCTCTACCAAAACGGAACAGCGTTTAGTGGTGGTGGAAGTAGTCCTTGGACAACCTCGGGTTCAGACATATACTACAATTCGGGTAATGTTGGTGTAGGAGGATTACCATATTCTGGTACAAAATTGAATATAACGAGTAGTAATCAAGCAGGTTTAACAATATATGACAGTCAAGCAAATCCTTATATGTTACTTCAGGCAGGGGGTTTCGGTTGTAGTATGGGTTTAGATAGTATTAATACTAAATTTATAATAAGAAATTCTTATAATTTTTCCGGTAACGATCGTTTTAATTTAGATTTAAATACTGGTAATTTGGGTTTAGGAACAACCACTCCATCTTATAAACTCGATGTCGCGGGTGACATAAACTTTACAAGTGCATTACATGTAGGTACTAATGCAGGTACATCTGGTCAAGTACTCACATCGGATGGACCAGGTAGTGCACCAATTTGGACGACTTCCTGGATACAAGCGAGTGCTTCAAAGTTATTCTACAATTCGGGTAATGTTGGTATAGGATTAACAAATCCAGCTTATACACTTGAAGTCGATGGTGACATAAACTTTACGGGAACGCTCTACCAAAACGGTTCGGCGTTTAGTGGTGGTGGAAGTAGTCCTTGGACAACCTCGGGTTCAAACATATACTACAATTCGGGTAACGTAAGTATAGGGTCATCTTCATCTAACGGGAGATTGTATATAGAACCAACGGGGGGTTCGCAAACAGATAATGGTATATATGTATATAATACAAATAATAGTAGTGGTCAAGATGCTATAATAACTTTAAGAACAGGTGGTTCATCCGCAGGTGATCCTTATCTAGCATTTGATATAAATAATGTTGGAAGTTGGGCATGTGGTGTAGATAATAGTGATGGTCAAAAATTTAAATGGAGTACTGATTGGGGCGATGTAGGATCTACTACAAAAATGACATTAGACCGTTCAGGTAATTTGGGTATAGGAGCACCGTACCCACTTCATAAACTCGATGTCGCGGGTAACATAAACTTTACAGGTGCATTATATGTAGGTTATAATGCAGGTACATCTGGTCAAGTACTCACATCGGATGGAGCAGGTAGTCCACCAATTTGGACGACTTCCTGGATACGAACATCTACTTCAAAGTTATTCTACAATTCGGGTAATGTTGGTATAGGATTATCAAATCCAGCTTATACACTTGAAGTCGATGGTGACATAAACTTTACGGGTTATTTAAGTGTAAATGGTAATGCAGGTACATCTGGTCAAGTACTCACATCGAGTGGACCAGGTAGTGCACCAACGTGGACGACAGTTTCAGGTGGAAGTAGTGTTTGGACAACCTCGGGTTCAGACATATACTACAATTCGGGTAATGTTGGTGTAGGAGGATTACCATATTCTGGTACAAAATTGAATATAACGTGTAGTAATCAAGCAGGTTTATCAATATATGACTCCTCCTCAGCAAAACCTTACATGAAACTTTATACTGGTGGTTATGACTGTGCTATGGGTTTAGATGGGTTTACTGGTCATTTTATAATAAAAAAATCTTATAATTTTTCCAGTAACGATTGTTTTAATTTAAATTTAACTAATGGTAATTTGGGTTTAGGAACAACGTCACCATCTTATAAACTCGATGTCGCGGGTGACATAAACTTTACGGGAACGCTCTACCAAAACGGTTCGGCGTTTAGTGGTGGAGGTGGAAGTAGTGTATGGACCTCGGGTTTAGGTTTCATATACTATAATTCGGGTAGCGTTGGTATAGGAACATCATCTCCTTACCGAAAACTTGACGTAAGTACTACAGGTACATACGCTGGTATACTTTTAAGAAACGGTGATAGTAATCAGGCGGCTAATGCTACTTGGCCACAAATACAGTTTGGTTGGAATGGTACATCCCAATATAGTCATTTTATAAGAACACGGCATAATTCTGCAGCCACTGATAATGGTATAGACTTTTACGTGTGTAACGGTACGGTAAACAATAGTCTCACATCTGGCGTTGCACACGGATTAACGGTCGATATAGACGGCGTTGGTATAGGAACTATGAACCCATCTTATAAACTCCACGTCGTTGGTGACATAAACTTTACGGGAACGCTCTACCAAAACGGTTCGGCGTTTAGTGGTGGAGGTGGAAGTAGTGTTTGGACAACCTCGGGTTCAAATATATACTACAATTCGGGTAATGTTGGTATAGGAACATCAAGCCCGGTCGAAAAATTACACGTGTATAAAAACACGTATGGTGAATCTAATGTGCATATAGAGGCGTATAGTGACACTATAGGGGATAGAGCAGCTTTATATTTAGGAACACCACATTCGGGTGATCCAAACGCCCAACCTAAGTGTGCTATTATAGCAGATGCAGTTAATAGTTGGAGTCGTGCGGATTTACACTTTTGCGTTGAAACGACGGCAAGCAATAGTACAGTTTATAGAGCGAGTCCGTCTAACTCGAGAATGATGATAGATGGTTTTACGGGTAACGTAGGTATAGCAACAACAGCACCGAATTATACTCTTGACGTCGCTGGTAACATAAACTTTACGGGAACGCTCTACCAAAACGGTTCGGCGTTTAGTGGTGGAGGTGGAAGTAGTGTTTGGACAACCTCGGGTTCAAATATATACTACAATTCGGGTAACGTAAGTATAGGGTCATCTTCATCTAACGGGAGATTGTATATAGAACCAACGGGGTCTTCGGTAATGGATAATGGTATATACGTATATAATCCAACTAATAGTAGTGGTCAAGATGCTATAATAACTTTAAGAGTAGCTGGTTCATCCGCAGGTGATCCTTATCTAGCCTTTGATATAGCTGGTTGGGCAAGTTGGGCATGTGGTGTAGATACTAGTGATAGTCACAAATTTAAATGGAGTAGTGATTGGGGTGATGTAGGATCTAATACAAAAATGACATTAGACCGTTATAGCGGTAATTTGGGTATAGGAACAACGTCACCATCTTATAAACTCCATGTTGTAGGCGATATATATGCAACTGGAAACGTAACTGCATATTCAGATGTTAGAAATAAGAAAAATCTCAAAACTATAGAAGATCCAGTTTCTAAAATAGAAAAAATAAATGGGTACACGTATGAAAAAGATGGTATAGCATACACGGGTTTAGTTGCCCAAGAATTACTCGAAGTTTTACCAGAAGCTGTATCTGGTTCAGAAGAGTTAGGGTATGGTATAGCGTATGGGAACATGGCAGGTATATTTGTAGAAGCTATAAAAGAACTTAACTCGAAAATAAAAGCACTTGAAAATAAATTAAGTCAATTCGTCTAAAAATCTAAATAATTATATATTTATAAAGTAAAGTAAATATAAAATGGGAATACAAGTTAACCAAACTAAAATAGTTAATAATACAGGCGTAGAATTACCTAGTTTTTACGTCGGAATGCGTAAACGTCATAATATAGAACAAGCGACTATTGAACTTTCTTCAGATTCGAATACGTATACCATAAGGGGTTATTTCGATCACCACGTTACTAAAGATGCAAAAACTCAGGGTAAAATGCCAGTTGAAAATCAGCTTGTTATTGTTTCTAACGTCAGTTTAGATTCAAACATTAACATAGTATCAGAACTATACACCGAACTCAAAAAAGGGTACGAAACGTTCACGGATGATGTTTAATTTTAAATTTTAAATTTATTTATATAATGTACACGTTTTTACGTACATTATATAAAGTCTAACTAACTGTATGTCATTGCAAAGAGCTCGGTGTTAATATTTAATTAATACAATACCTGATCCACCACCTCTCGCACGAGTACCACTTAAGTCTCCTTCACCACCACCACCACCTCCGGTATGAGCTTGACCAGCTTGTGCATTACCCGTACCGGAACTCCCATTACCACCACCACCATTACCACCATTACCACCGACTTGTCCACCAAATCCACCACCACCAGCACCACCAGCAAACCAACCAGAATCGCCGTATGTTGTACCAAAAACACTTGAATAATCTACACCAACTCCACCGTGACCACCGTTGTCTTCGTGAGAACCAGCGCCACCAGCGCCACCACCACCACCACCCACATTATAACCATTTGGTAATCTACCACTTCTACCATTACCACCACTATTACCCTGTCCTGAAGTTCCAGATCCACCGGAACCATTGGAATAACCAGTTGCACCACCACCGGAACCACCGGAACTTCCTGGACCAGGTTTACTATAGTCAGTTCCACCTTTACCACCACCAACAGCCGTCGTTAAACCAGTAAATTCAGTGTTAAAACCATTTGACCACGCCCCACTGGTTTGATTCCCACCGTTTTGATACCCACCGTTACCAACTTTAATTGTTTTTGAACCAGATAAACTTTGATTCGAATAGTACACTAAACCACCTGCACCACCGCCACCACCATGCCACCATCCCGCACCAGCTCCACCACCGGCAACCATTAACACACTGGCTGTTATTGTTCCAGATGGTGTCCATGTATACGTAGTTTGGTTACTTGTCGTTGAAGGTGTCCCTAACGTACCCCAAGTGTACGTACCCGAAGGTGTATTTGAATACACGTGTCCAGCGTTTGCTGCATCTGATACCGTCGAATATGCACTCGAATAATCACTCGAGGTAAACGTACCGTAGTGGAAAGCAAGCGTTGTACCCGATGAACTTGAACTTTCAGAGAAGATTACAATACCTGATCCTCCCTGTCCTCCTGCCATAAAATTACCACCACCGGCAAATCCACCACCTCCACCCCCACCACCGGTATGTTTTTGTGCGGCGGTATAGACACCAGAATCAAGGTTATTACCATTACCACCACCGCCTATAGACGCAGAACCACCTGCACGTGAATTACCATCTCTAACACCGCCACCACCACCAGATGCAAACCAACCGCTATCGCCATAGGTTGTTGTAAAATCTGATGAATAGTCTACACCGATACCACCGATACCACCAGTACTTCCACCACTAGTTCCACCAGCACCACCAGCACCACCACCGCCACCGGCATAATCAGCCCCATTGTGTGAGTTACCCCCATCATACCCTTGACGCGGAGGTCCAGCTGTTCCAGAAGCACCCGTAGTACCGGCTTGAGCACCACCACCACCCGAACCACCTGATTTTGGACCATCTCCTGAAGTGACACCATGACCAGCACCTCCACCACCTCCAATAGCCGTAGTAAATCCCGTAAAAGACGTATTCGTACCAGATGAACCAGGTCTTGGAAAATAATCCCAACCCTGTCCACCCGTACCGCCATTACCCACAACAATCGTTTTTTGTGACGCCGATATACTCGCACTCGCAGAGTACACAACACCACCAGCACCACCACCACCACCTATAGTACCACCACCACCGCCGCCGCCAGCAACCATTAGAAGCTTACCTGTTAAGGTTGTGGTTGGTGTCCATGTATACGTCGTACTCGTACTTGTTGATGAAGGTGTCCCTAACGTACCCCAAGTGTACGTACCCGAAGGTGTATTTGAATACACGTGTCCAGCGTTTGCTGCATCTGATACCGTCGAATATGCACTCGAATAATCACTCGAGGTAAACGTACCGTAGTGAAACGCAAGCGTTATACCCGATGAACTACCACCACTAATTTGTCGATTAGAAAAAGCGACTGTACTCCAATCGTATGAGAATGAAGTCGAATTATTACGCCATTGCGCTTGCAAGTCGTCTCCACCACCTTCTTCACCGAATGTCATACGAAAATCATAATATACACCACCAGTTAAACTTACACCACTACTTGTTACTGTTTGCATACCATGTAAACCACCGTTATCAACAGTTTCATTATCGTATCTAGGATTTAGAGCATTTGCACCAACCCACATGTGACTATTATCATCCGATCTTGTATTAAAATAATACGTACTTGTAATAGGTGCTTTAAAATATCCAGTCCATAAATACGAATACGTTTCATCACCGTTAACTGAAGTTTGTCCACTTGAAGCTGTACTTATATTTGTAAAGTCCGTGACACGACTTCTACCGGGTGAAGCATGTGTATAAACAGGTGTTCGTGAACTGAACCAAGTTTGTGCTCCCGAATACCCACCGGAATGATAATTATCATTGTAATACCCCCATTCAAAACCCGAACTATACGTATACGTACCACCCGTACCACCAGTATTAATAGTTTTATTCTGAAAACTAAGCAAACTTATTGTACCGGATGAAACTGATGAAGTTCCATCTGTAAAACTTATACTATACAATTCAGACATACTATGAGGCGCCGTATCTTGAAGTATAGTGTTTAATATATTATATAAATCCGGTGAAGAACCAACCGACATTTCTTTATATAATATAATATAAAGAACCCATTTTTACCATTCTGGAAAAAGTCACAATGGTAGAAAGTTTTTTTACTTTTACTTTCTCGGAAGCGAATCTATTAACGCGAGAGCTACAACACCCGCGATGAAAAACATAACAACGTAATTACACTCTGTATTGTCTCTACCCAAAACCTTACTATGTGTTTTTGGTGATGGTGTTCTACTAGTAACAACCTCCATCGTCGGACGAACCCTGTTGGGGGTTGGTCTTTCGAAGGGTTCTTCATCTAGAGGACAATAAGCTATCATCTATACTATACTATGTTTACAAATTAATTTCGACTGACTTTTTCTTTCGACCACCACCTCTTTTAGACTTGGTCTGAGTAACTTTGACTTCTCGAACTTCGCCGTCTTCATCGGCGACGTCTTCTGATACTGGTGGTTCAGCTATATCCGAAATATCGTCTTCCATATCGATCTCGGGTTCTTCTCTTCTTTCCAAACTTGTCGTATTCATGGGTGGTTGTGGAGGCATCATTATATTACCCATGAGACTCGAAATGTCAAACCCTGGTCCTTGCATTTCGTGTCTCCCACCTCCACCACCTTCGTTCGGAACGTCGTTCGACGTGCCTTGTTGTTGAGATTTAGACACCGTGTTCTGAACCGCAGACATCATGTTCTGAACAAGTCCTGGGTTTTGTTTAATCACGTCGTTCATATTAGGCATGACTGATTTGAACATACTGTTCGTTAAGTGGAACATCATTGCCGAACCACCAAGCATCATAATGAGCTTAACTTCGGGTGCAACGTGCATTTTTGTCCTATACTTTACGTAAAGTTCCTCGAAAACTTCGTCGTAATCGTCAACGTTTTCCATAACATTCTCGGACCAACCGTCGAGTTGAATCTCGAACGGGTTATACTTTTTGTTCAAAAACTCGAGACCTGTTGTACACGCAATAAGCATGCGTCTCGAAAACTTTATAGACTTATCGACGTCTATGCTATATGTTATTCGCTTAACTTCGTTTCTAAGTTCATCTACGGGGGAATAAACATTTAAACGCTTGTTCACAGTAAACCCCTTTTTTTCCAAACGCCCAAGTTTGTTTACGAGATCCGCTTTTTCTTCGTCGATAGTTTTGTAACCAGGTGAAGGTTTTTCTTCTTCCTCTTCCATGACGTATCCTCCTCCCCCTCCCCCGTAGTCCATATCTGGTTCATTGTCGTATTCACCGTAATCGACAGGTTCTTCTGGGGGTGGAGCGGATGGTGGGTTTTGTTTATTCGGGTTCGCGAAAGAGTCTATATCTTCCTGAAAATACTGCGCCTGTGGCGGAACAAATTGTGTTTTTTGTCTAGGCATCTGTTTTCTAACAGGCTGGGGTCTAGGAACTTCTATTTCTATCTCGTTCATGAGTGCTTGTTCGTTATCATCTAGTTTCATAACGTTAGTATCGCCACGATTAAGAATAATCTCTCCGTCCATTACTCTTTATATTGAAACTATTATAATTTCTTTAACGCACTTTATAAAAAAATCTCAGTTCATAACAAATAATGAAACTCAACAACACAAATAAAAATGCTCTCAGGGCAATAGTCGTCATATTCGTAATCTTGTGGGTTCTTCAACTACTGAACCCAAAGAAAAGTTATTACAGCCCAGTAGAAATAGAGACCGTAAACGAAGGTTCTATTTTCGATCTCGAATCCAAGGAAGAGTGCCTCGGTAAATCGTACTACTCGGATAGCCGAGGCGGTGTTTGTGGGGGACAGGAAATGGTCAACGGACAATTGAATTATAAGATGAAGTAAAATCTCCGGTATATATAAATGGCTTTAGTGACTAGTCAATCAACATTACCTGATTTCGAATGTGAACACCACACAGTTGTACTCGATAACCTGGATACTACCAGTGATACTGACTTTACATTGTATTTACCAACCCCACTAGAGAACGTTGTTCAGGCACAGTTGTTAGCCGCGAGTATTAACACTACCGGTGATACTCAAAGGTGTATACATATAGGCATAGAAGAACTCAAGACGTACTTCAGTCAACGTGGTAAAAATGATCTTAGTGATGCAGATAATCACTTAAACGGCATTTTTGGTACTATTGTATGTGAACACAAATTACACGCAGCTTCAGGTGCTCAAAAAGCCGTATTTTTTAGAAATGAGTATCCAATCATTCAACAATATTATAATCCCATTCGAAAGATCGATAGATTGACATTCAATTTAGATAAACAAGACGGTTCAGCCGCAGACTGTGGTGACGCAGTTTTTGTTTTTAGATTTGTATGCAAAAAAAGAAATTTATCCTATGAATAATTTCAGGACGTTTTTTAACCTTTTCTTATTATAAATGTCTTCTGGTGTAGTTCAACTCATTGCCGTAGGTGCTCAAGACGAACACATTATGGGAAAACCGGAAATATCGTTTTTTAATTCAACATTTAAAAGGCATTCTAACTTTTCACAATCCATAGAAAAACAAACGATACAAGGAGCTGTGAAAAGTAACGCTATGTCATCGGTCAAGTTTACAAGGTCCGGTGATCTTTTAGGTTACACGTATTTCACGATACACAATAACACAAAGGCACTCGATATCCAAAGGTGGGATACTCTCATAGACAAAGTCGAACTGCTCATAGGTGGTCAAGTCATAGATACACAGGACGCTGTTTTTACGGAAAAGATCGCCATAGATACGTTTGCAAACAATATATCGAAAAGCGCCTTAGGTACACACCCAGGTGTAAGCGCACGTTCCTACTTCTACCCTTTACGTTTCTTCTTCTGTGAAGGTCCACAGTGTGCTTTACCAATAATAGCAATGCATTATCACGAAGTTGAAATTAGAATTTACTGGGGACCAGATGCAGGTAATTATGAATTTGATTGTTATTCTAACTACTATTACTTAGATAACGAAGAACGTGGTAATTTTGCCTCTAGAAATCACGAGTTAATCATTACCCAGGTACAAAAAAGTATTCCTTCCAGAGAACTCACACAAGAACTCACGTTTAACCACCCAGTAAAGTATCTCGCGTGTTCGGATACAACAACGGGTGGTGCACTTACATCCGATACAAACAAGATAAAAATAGAAATAAACGGACTCGATATATGCAATTTTAAGTTTGGTAAACCTCATTTCATGGAAATACCCAATTATTATCACACGACGTTTGTTACGTCACCCGATTTCTTTTTACACTGTTTCTGCTTATCAACAAGTTCACTTCAACCAACGGGAACACTTAATTTCAGTAGATTAGATTCAGCAAAAATTATAAGTGAGACCATGACCATTAACGATCCCATATACGCGGTTAACTATAATATACTTCGTATCGAAAATGGCATGGCCGGCCTCACTTACGCAAATTAAAATACACACCTATATTAAATGGTTAAAAACATACCTACCATCGAGCGGTCTACCAAAATCCGGTTTGGTAAACACGCTACGGACGACCAGGCTGAAAATACGATCGTTTTCAATGCCTCTAATGTAGCCATAGATGCTTCAACTGCAGGGGGTGTTTACATAACACCTATGCGAACAGTCGATCCGTCTGTACCAGAAATAACAGTTTTGAGTTATAACACAGTCACGAAAGAAATAGTCAACTCTAACACGGCGAGTGCTGATTTATTTAACGCAAATTTACAGTTTGTATCTCAAAGAGGTAACGTTACGTCGAATACTTTAGAATTTATAAATCCAACGACCGCGTTTGTAACAACTGGTAATGTCGGTATACAAAATACGAGTCCTACACACGCACTTGATGTAGGTTCACAATTTCACGTAACTGAAGGAGGTGAAGTACGCGTGGGTCCTTCTATTTTAATAGATTCTAGTGTAACTAATCAAATTCAAGTCGCAGGTAGAATAAATACAGATTCGATTACATTAGACCATATTGGTTTATCTAACAATAATCCAACTATAACAGGTTTAAGTCTAGGCTCGAGTACGTTTTTACAACACCCATCTGAATCCATAAATGCGTTTAGTACGACCGGTAATGTCAGTGCCGCATTTTACCACGGTGATAGTTACTTTTTATCAAACTTGACTCTAGACAATATTATTTTACAAGGTAATACAGCCGCTTCTAAAACAGTTGAATTTAATAAAAGTGGTACATCTTTAATCACGGCGAGTAATGTTGGTATAGCAAACTCTTTACCTGTACACACGTTAGATGTTGGTTCAAATTTGTTCGTAGACGAGGTAGGTTCAAACGTATTAGTTGTGACCGGTAATACGTATACATCTAGGAAGGCCTTAGTCGGTTCAAACGTGACTATTGATACATTAGGTTCCAATGTCGTCGAAGTTACGGGGAACACGTTTACCTCGAGAAAAGCTTTAATTGGATCGAATGTTACTATAGATACACTAGGGTCAAATGTAGTCGAAGTTACGGGGAACACGTATACCTCAAGAAAAGCTTTGGTTGGTTCGAACCTTGTTATGGATACATTAGGGTCAAACGTCGTCGAAGTTACGGGGAATACGTATACGTCGAGAAAAGCTTTAGTTGGCTCTAATGTTACTATAGATACACTAGGGTCGAACGTCATTGAAGTTACGGGGAACACGTTTACCTCGAGAAAAGTCCTCGTTGGTTCGAATGTTACTATAGATACTTTAGGGTCAAACGTCGTCGAGGTTACGGGCAATACGTATACTTCGAGAAAAGCATTAGTTGGGTCGAATGTTACTATAGATACATTAGGGTCAAACGTCGTCGAAGTTACGGGGAACACGTTTACCTCAAGAAAAGCTTTGGTTGGGTCTAATCTTATCATGGATACATTAGGGTCAAACGTCGTCGAAGTTACGGGGAACGTAAACGTATCGAATTACACGAAAACAGACTATATTACCGTACAAAAAGATGCACACGTAAAAGGTAACCTCCTCGTCGAAGGTACAACAACAACAATTGATACAATAAATACAACTTTCGGAGATGCCGTTATAAGTCTCGCAAACAATAACACTGAAACATCGACAGATATTGGTATTATCATGAAACAACCCAACAGTAATGCGAGTCCAACTGTAACTTTTAGAGGCGACGAAAAAGAAATAATGATCGGCTACACACTAAACAATTCTTTAGATACCGAAATCACACCCGATTTGGCGAACGTCATAGATTTACACGTTTACGGTAACGTAATAGCACAAAACAACATAACACTCACGTCGGGTGAATTAACAGCCATTACACTAAACGGTAACGTCGTTGGGAATAATGTAGACGTGATTACACTTTATGGTAACGTTATTGCTGACAATGTATACGTAACAAATAATATAGAAACAACGTCCGGATTCTTTAAAGGTGACGGTGGTATTCTCTCGAACGTCACTCTTCAACAAGTTACGGATGCAGGTAATACGACATCAAATACGGTTCAGTTTACAAACGCACACACGGCGTTTACGACCGATCTTACGTCTAATGTAGGTGTTAAACTCAACCAGCTCTCTAATGTCATCATAACAGACCCGAATGATCATAAAAGTTTACTTTATATCGATGGGAACTGGATAGACGATTATATAGATTTTACTTCCATAGAAGTAAAAGCGGGTGAAGCACTTTCAAAAGGTGATGTTGTTTATATACACGATGGTTCGGGAGATACACCCGAAGTAAGAAAAGCGGATTCATCGAGCGCTTCAACCATGCCTGCTATAGGTATTGTTATGGATGGTTCTATAAACCAAAACAATAACGGACACGTCGTTACTTTTGGTACGTTTGGTATGACGTTTGACACGAATTTTCAAAAAGGTGAAATACTTTATGTAAGTAACACCACACCCGGTGGGTTAATGAATACAGTCCCGTTTAATAACACGGATAAAATACAAAACGTTGGTATAGTTGTTAAATCCGGTGAGAAAATTCTTGTTACGGGTGTTGGTCGTTCGAATGATATTCCGAACGCAGAGGAAGTTTATGCACAGCCAACTTACGTCTACGTAAACAGCACAGGTAATGAACTCAAAAAGATACTCGCTTCAAATTTGAGTGCAAATAACCAAACTTTGGATATGGTTACGTCGTGGAGTAACTCGACGCAAAATACCATACAATCAACACACACAACAACCGGTTTCATATCGAGTGGTAATGTTCACGTTGGAAGTAATATTTTCATTTCTGGTTTAACGGATCCAACAAACAATTATCTAACAATGGCTGATAAAAATACAGGTGATCTTATTAAAGCACCTGTATATGTAACAACAGGAGGTAAATATGTTATAGATGCAGCAGAAGCCGAATTTACTGGTAATTTAACGTTTACTGGTAACGCAACAACTTTTTCATCAAATAATGTTGTTATACAAGATAGAATTTTTGGTTTGGGTGCAAATAATGCAGTTCACAACCTCGATATGGGTATTTTGATGGAACACAAAGATGATAGTGATTATGCCAATGTTGCTTTAATTTACCATGCAGATGAACATAGGTTTTCGTTAGGGTATACACAAAATACATTTACAGATGATCATATTTTGCATTACCAAGATCCTGACCATGTAATTACCTTTGATATACTAGGTAATACATTAGTTCAAAATAACTTAACTGTGGTACACGGTGATTTGACGGCAATTACTTTGAATGGTAATGTTGTTGGAGACACTGCAAATGTGATTACTTTGAATGGTAATGTTGTTGGTAATAATGTAGATGTGATTACTTTGAATGGTAATGTCTCGGGGGATAATGTGAATGCAATTACACTTTATGGTAACGTCTCAGGGGATAATGTAAATGCAATTACACTTTATGGTAACGTCTCAGGGGATAATGTAAGTGTGATTACTTTGAATGGTAACGTCTCAGGGGATAATGTGAATGCAATTACACTTTATGGTAACGTCTCGGGGGATAATGTGAATGCAATTACACTTTATGGTAATGTCTCGGGGGATAATGTAAGTGTGATTACTTTGAATGGTAATGTCTCGGGGGATAATGTGAATGCAATTACACTTTATGGTAATGTCTCGGGGGATAATGTAAGTGTAATTACTTTGAATGGTAATGTCTCGGGGGATAATGTAAGTGTAATTACTTTGAATGGTAATGTTGTCGCTGATAATGTTGTTTCTACGAACGGAATGTATGGTACTATCAAGGGTGCAAACACTATAAGTGCTTCCAATATTTATGTAGGTACAGGTGCATATGATCTTAATGGTTATGATTTACGGGTCGAAGGTGATACAGAAATTACGGGTAATTTACTCGTAGGTGGTACAACAACAACCGTAAACACCGAAAATCTCGTTGTTAAAGATCCAATTATTCAACTTGGCGATGCATCAGCGTCAGTCGATTCCGGTTTATTACTTGCGCGCCCATCTGATACAGACAATGTATACGTAGGGTACGACCAAAATAGAACGGAGTTTGCTATAGGTTTTACCGATAATCACGCAGGTGATTTTGATATAACTATAAAACAAGGTGAAGATTTCACTTTGAATGTATATGGTAACGTAGAAGCAAATTACTTGTTCGGTAACGGTTCCCAGCTTACAGGTATACAAACGGCAACACCAAACTTACACGATGTAGTGAATGTTGATAACGTAACATCCAACGTTGTCCAGTTCTCAAATGCAACAGCCGGTATAAAAATAGCTTCAAACATCGCATTCGATGATAAGATTACATTACAATCTTTAACATCAGGCTCCAAAAACGGGTTTTTTGTAGTAGATACAATACAACTCGATCCAAATTACGCATCCCCAACACGAAACGTTCTATCATACGATACGACAACAGGTCAAATTTATGATTCTGGGGGTCAAGGTGGTTCGTCGTTCCAAAACATAACCGAACAAGATGCAAACGTATTCATTGGTTCAAATTTGATAATAAATACATACGGTTCCAATGTACTCACGGTTGGAGGTAACATTTCCGCGAATAACATTACTCTAGGTGAATTAACCATAGCGGCATCACCGTTTGGTTTAGACGATATTGTAAGTTCAGCATCAGGATCAAATGTAACTTCTAATGTACTTCAAATTGAAGGTATAGAATCAAACGCTATCACAGCAAATACTATATCAGTTTCAGGGAACACAACTTCACAGAATATTAAATTAACGAACACAGACATATCAGCTTCAATAGCTTCGGGTACTATAACGGTCGATGCAAAAGAAAAAACCTATGGAACAGCACCACTCGTCGTCTCTACAACCGACGTTTCGAATCTCGTATTCTCCAATCTCATAACAGGTGCACAGATCGTTATACCTATACTCGCGAGTGGAGGTGACATAAACATTTCATCCACCATGACGAACGTCAACTTTTATTCCATGACATCTAATGTTTCGGTCACCCAAGATAAACACGCACTCATGACCCTATCGAACCTTTACGGGAACATTTATATGAATGCAATCGGGTTTTCGTAATTTAAAAAAATAAAACCTTACTATAATATAAAATATGTCTGGAGGTATTGCTCAACTCGTTGCTATAGGTGCCCAAGATGCGCACCTCGTCGGTCAGCCCGAAGTTTCATTCTTTAGATCTAACTATAAACGTCACACGAATTTCGCCCAAACTGTCGAAAGACAAGTTATCCAGGGCAACCCAAGTGCCAATGGTATGTCCACCGTCCGCTTCGAAAGAAAGGGGGACATGCTTGGGTATGTCTACATTGCTAACAGAGCCGGCAACATTACCGATTGGTCTGATCGTATTTCGAAAGTTGAACTCTTAATAGGTGGTCAAGTTATTGACGAACAAGATTATACATTTTCCGCATTACACGCAGAAAGAGTTGTATCCCAAACAGCTTCTAAAGCTAGACTGGAACCATTCGTACCAAAAAGTTTTTATCCACTCCGATTTTCGTTCTGTGAAGACGCTCAGTCGGCTTTACCATTGGTCGCACTCCAATACCACGATGTTGAATTACGAATTACATGGGGTAGTAACACTACATCTGATGCGGAAGTTTATGCCCAATTCATTCACCTCGATACGGATGAGCGTACCGCTTTGTCTTCCGCACCACAAAATATGCTCATTACTCAAGTTCAAAAAGTCATTCCTTCGAATTCCAAAATACAAGAATTACCATTTAATCACCCAATAAAATACTTAGTTTCCACAACTTCTACTAATATGGCAGACACTTCTTCAGATAGAACAAAACTCAAACTCCAAATAAACGGTGTAGATGTAGGAGATTATAAAACTGTCGTACCACACTTTGCAGAAACCCCATTCTGGTATCACACAGATTATGGCTATTGTACAGCAGGTGAATTTCATTCTACAATTCTCTTACCATTTTGTCTCAATACAGCTAAGCTCCAACCAACCGGGTCCCTCAACTTCAGTAGACTCGATTCGGCGAGAATCGTTTCCGATAACAAAAACTTCGATAAGACTTTATACGCCGTCAACTACAACGTCCTTCGCATAGAAAACGGTATGGGTGGTTTGATGTATTCTAACTAATTTAACTTAATTTAATTTAGCCACTTATTATAAATGTTTTGGCAACTCATTTTTTTAACAGCTTTCGTTTTTATAATAACGTACGATCCAAAATCAGGTACTTTGAATCACCTCGTCGACTCTAAACAACAACCCGCCCAAAATGCAGAGTGTAAAGAGGGACACTACCAGGAGATTCAATTTGCTCAACAGGGATACGAGTGCCCCCAAGAAAAACGTGTTCATATGGGTGCGATTATATCAACTTAAAAACATGATTTATACTTTTAGTATAATATGTTCACTTTCGATAGAGAAACCGGTATAATAGTCGCTGTTATAGTATGTGTAATTGCATCAGTTTACATGTATAAAGAACTCAAAACAGCTAAAAAGGACCTCGAAGAAGTTAAAGGGTTCAACGGAAAACTCACAAGTTTTTTATCCAGACCACCACAACCTCCTCAACCTACACAAACAGTCTCTTTTTGTAAAAAAGAAGACGTAAAAGAAACCCAAGACGAAGAAAAAATTGAAGAAATTGAAGTTAGTGAAGAAGATTCCCTAAAATAATCATCTCGCTCAATTATAACTTGCTAATGAGCAATGAAAAAATACAAAGCTATAGCTATTCCTGTAACGTTTACGGGTGATAAACCAAAGTTTCTCACTGTCCGGGATCGAAGGTTCAAAGATTGGATATTCGTCACCGGAGGGTGTAGGCGAAGAGAAATACCCAACCCCTTAAGGACCGCTTTGAGAGAACTCGAAGAAGAAACCAGGGGGGTCGTTTCTCTCAAAAAAGGAGAATACACAGACTATAAGTTTACGGTAAAAGAGAGTCCGGGTGTTGAACTCGAGTATAACGTGTTCGTCTTCTTTGTAAACTACACAAACCAAGAACAAATCGAACTCGTTCGAAAATTTAACGAAGAAAAACAAAAAACAAATATGAAAAAACTACAAAAACAACCCATCAAGAGAACACACGATGAAAACGATTTTATGAGTTTCGAAACACTCACGGAGTTTAATACGAAAAAACAATGGGATAGAATAGTTAAAAACATCCTGAATAACCCGGAATTTTACGCGTGTGTGACTTCTCTCAATAGAAAAACCTTTTCTATAAAGTAAATAATGAAGTCGAAAGCTTACATTCTTCATCAGATAAAAGAACTTCTCGTAGATAAACACGGGTATACACCCAAAAGGGCGGAAAAATACGTCGAAAATCACGTAGAAGATAAAGTGTATGAACTTCTAGTATTAAAAAAGTCTTTATCCGAACAGGAAGAGTATCCGGAAGTATCGTATAGAAGGTCTATATGGCACCACGAATACGACGATGAGTGTGATGAAGACTAATATAAAAAAATAAATCTAATATTTGGTAAGTATGTTTAAACAATGGTGTAGAGAACAAGGATTCTCTAACGGAACCAATTTATCACATGTGCTCATGGACGGTGGTGTCCTTTCCGTGCCATTTGATAGATTGAACGATTTTTACGAAAAGTATGTCGAAGCATACAACTCAGGTGAAAAGATATTCGTTGTCGAACAAAAGACAGAAAACTATAACTTTTTCGTCGATCTAGACTATAAAGACGAAGATGAAATGACATTTAATGAAGTCGAAAGTGTGTGTAAAGTAATATGTGACAAGGTAAAAAAATTTGGTGGTAAAGAAGCACTCATTTCTGTAGCGGAACCCAAACCCGCAGGGCATCTCATAAAAACAGGTATACACATAAATTGGCCAGGTTTCGTCGTTGATAGATCTTCCGCTATAGCTCTAAGACAACATATCATTAATACACTTAATTTAGCCTATGGTTCGAAACAGTGGGATGATATAGTAGACGCTTCCGTATATGGAAGTTCACAAAGAAAAACAAAGGGAAGCGGGTTTAGAATGCCGTGGTCACACAAAAAAGGTAAACACGAAGCGTGTTCCGGTCAGGGGTGTACATTGTGTAACAATACAGGTAAAGAAGTTCAAGGTGAATACAGACCCATTTTTATTTATAGGTGTGGACCTTTTAGCATGTTAGAAGCGATTGAAGGACACATTGCGAATACCAAAATCATGCACATGGCTACACTTCGTACCGAAAGATCAGACCCAGTCACTATAGAAGGTGCCACCGTAAAAAAAGAAGGTGAGTTTACAGCTAACCAATTAAAAAATGAGTTCAAAGATCAGGAAGCTCTATTAAACATAGAACAGTTCGTAAGAAAACACCTCGAAGGTCAAAGTATGGCTAAGATTACTAAAATATACGAACACAAAAACCAGTTTCTCGTCTCTACGACGTCACACTACTGTGAGAATCTCAAAAGGTCACATAACTCAAACCACGTGTGGTTCAGTATATCTAACGGAAACATATCACAAAAGTGTTTTTGTAACTGTGAAACCATGAAAGGAAGGTTTTACGGGTTCTGTAAAGATTTTACAGGGAGAAGACATGAATTACCACCGTCTATACTCAATAAACTCTACAAAGACGGTAAAATAGACAAATATATCGAAAGAAAAACAAAAAAGATAGAAAATACAGGTAATAAAAACCCAGAAGAAGTTAAAACACTTCTCACTACGTTCATAAAAAAACACGTTATCAAAAATAAGGATGTACCCATAACAAATATAGAAAAAAAGAAGGTAAAACTTTTTTCAATATCGAGTTCGTATACTTGCGAAGATTGTCTCACGAGAAACGTACCGTTTCAAATTTTAAACGGTAAACTTGAACAAAAGTGTAAGTGTAGAACGCGCATACATGTTCTCACAGATAAAATACTCACTAAATTATAGAATAATGTTACCTGTACTATTATTAATTCTAGTCGTATACGTTACATCTTCTTTAATTAGACCAAAAATGGATACGGATAAAATACAAAGTCTCGTCAAAGAATCTATAAAGTATTCGGGTATAAACCAGAGTGCTTACAAAGATTTTTTAGTCAATATTAACATGGCTATAGAGTATAACGAGAACGTCGAATCGTCTAAAAAGTTTTTACACAGAGCAGTAAATAATCTCGACGAAATAAGTCTTAGTTCCGTTGCAGGTGATACAGGTGTACAGGAAGAAATAGACATTTTAACCATTAAACTACTTGCTTATTTCAATGAACTACACATAAGAAATGAAATACAGCGAGTAAAATACTTAAAAGAATTGTCTAATTATAAGTTACAATGAACAAGAGAACTCGTTCAGGTAGATTATCTAAAGTTCCAGAAAGATTAGAACTCTTCGAAGAAGTAGAAGATGATTACAAAGAAGACGAATACGACTCAGATGTAGATCTCTTAGAAACAGATGACGAGGATTTCTTAGAAGAAGACGAAGACGAAGAAGACGATGAAGATGACTCAGATGCCGACGAAAATGGTAATCTCAAGGATTTTGTAGTAGACGACGACGAGGATGATGAAGACTATTATGAAGAAGAAGAAAGTGAAAGTGAGAGTGAGTATTCATCAGATGAGTAATAATGAGCTTAAAAAAATAGAATTATCTTTATATAATGGAAGCCGAAGTTGGTACACCCATAGAATACAACGCCCGTGAGTTTGACATGAACATTAACGATAAAAATGATGAAGAGGAGATAGAAAATAACGAAGATAAAGAATACTATGCACCACCACCTCACCACTATTATCATCAACCACCGCCAGATTTCATGCTACAACAACAAGCACAAACACAAAAAGCGAAAGATGATATATTTGCAAATTTAGATAAAACGGGGTATATAATAATATTTGTCGCATTTTTGTTAGGGTTTTTCATGGGTAAGACCATGCAACCCGTCATTCTCAGGCCTGGATAGATTTACCTTTTATCCATAAATAATCTGAAGGTGTTTGACGACCTTCAAAATCACCCATAGGACCTTCGAGTGGTTCAGTAAAATAAGCTCTACTGACTATAAGCGGATCTTTGGTATTATCGTTAATTACATCGGATGCTGTAACCAAAACCTCATCTAAATCATTATTATCTGATTTATTTTTTTGATTTTTTCTATACCATCTCAAAAATAAATTAATCAAAATAAGAATGGTGACTATGTTTATTAAAAGTCTACGTGATATAGTCAACATACTTACATTTAGTGTATAAATTTTATTTTACGGTTCGACGTTTTCCTTATTTTCAGAAGTTACCTCATCTTCTTCCCCGGTATTACTACCACTCTCTTCGGTAACCTGACCCTCCGTAGATTTTGCTTCTTGTTCTTGTTCTTCTTCTGCTTTAGCTTTTTCAGTATCAAACTTTTCCATAGCCTCGACGGAATTAAACCCTCTCTCTTTTGCTTCCTTTTCGCGCACCGCTTTAGCATCCGCTTCGCGTTTCAAACGAACCTCTTCCATCTCTTTAGCGACAATTTCATCAGCCTCCTTGACGAGTTCTTCCATGGGTGTATCCGGTTTTTCCTTTTTGAGACGCTCGAGAACTTCAGCTGGGTGAGTGATAGGTGATTCATCCGGTTTCGTGTAATACTTCGAGTTTTCATCACCTGGTTTAATAAACGTTTCAGTACCACCAGCTTTAACAGCCATCATATCAGACTTTCGCTCAGCGAACATCTTTGCGGCGAGTGCCTGATTTTCTCTATATCCCGACATAAGTTCCTCGAGCTTTTCGTTCGTATAGTGAACGTCCTCAATCTTTGCGGTATCTGGTGGAATCAAAAGCCATTTGTACATATCAACGACATAAATATCAAAAGTTGCATCTTCTTTTTGAAGGCGTTTCGCGTGCGAAGCCGCTTCGTCGCGAGTTGCAAAAGCACCTCTAATCTTGATACCAAACTTATCGTTTTTTTGTGGTGCTTCTGGACCGACAATAGAAAGACACGCGTAAAGTTGACCAGGTACAGTAGTATAATCTTGTTCGAGAGACATTGTTATATGGTATACATGTTTTAAAGCTTTAAGTCTTTTTTTTTATTTTTATTATGAACTTTCGATAATTTTTTCTTATACAAAAAATGAAAAATATTTTTTTTAATCTAAAATTTTGAAAAATATTTTTTTTTCGAGGGTTTTTAAAATCAAGTGTTCCGAACTTGTGAAAAAAAATTTTTTTTTGAAAATTTACGATGATTTTTTACTCCATGAAATTTTTGACTTGTCACGAAGTATATCTATTTTAAACCAAATGCGAAAAAGTGGTCTCTGAAAAATTGAATCCAAAATTTCTAAAAAAAATTTTTTTTTACTGTCTTCGAAAACACATGAAAAAAAATTTTTTTTTGAAAATTTACGATGATTTTTTACTTCGCGAAATTTTTGATTTATCACGGGGTATATCTATTTTAAACCAAATGCGAAAAAGTGGTCTCTGAAAAATTGAATCCAAAATTTCTATAAAAAAAATTTTTTACTATAGTTTTTTTGGTCTTAAAATATTTTGATTTTTTCGAATTTTTGCAAAATTTAGGGTATATTTTTAAAATTTTCTAAAACCACAGTGTATATAGAAATTAAATCATTTTTACCACGGATGCGTTTATAGAATATATATAAAAAATAAAATATTTGATCTGATATTTTTTTTTTTAACCTCTAAAAAAATTGGGGAGTATATATGGGGGAAGTTGAAAGTTTTTTTTTATTTTTTTTTGAAAAATTGATCAA
>Ga0255764_10000236_pt1 | contig 49903 bp, 48 predicted proteins | sample 071ome_30_FD_179964 | JGI IMG/M metagenome (GOLD analysis project Ga0255764, IMG submission 179964) | Coastal salt marsh microbial communities from the Groves Creek Marsh, Skidaway Island, Georgia - 071406AT metaG (version 2) | ecosystem: Environmental > Aquatic > Marine > Intertidal zone >... | reverse complement strand
CCCGCCCCATTGGGTAAGGGAGGCACTGAGAACACACACGCAGATGCAGCCCGAAGGCAGATCAAATGGAAAAGACATTCGACGCAAAATCAGCCGAAGCGCGGATTTCCGCGAAATGGGAAGCAGGGGAATGCTTTAAGGCAGGGGCTAATGCCAAAGCAGGTTCTGAGGCGTTTAGCATCATGATCCCGCCCCCCAATGTGACGGGCGTACTGCATGTGGGCCATGCGTTCAACAACACGCTGCAAGATGTGCTTGTGCGGTGGCATCGGATGCGCGGCTTTGACACGCTGTGGCAACCGGGCACCGATCACGCGGGCATCGCCACGCAAATGGTGGTCGAGCGCGAATTGGCCAAGGAGGGCAAATCGCGCCGCGATATGAGCCGCGAGGAATTCCTCTCCCATGTTTGGGCGTGGAAAAAGAAATCTGGCGGCACGATCATCGAACAGCTTAAGCGCCTTGGCGCCTCTTGCGACTGGTCACGCGAGGCCTTCACCATGTCAGGCGCACCCAATGCACCCGCAGGCGAAGAGGGCAATTTCCATGATGCGGTGATCAAGGTCTTTGTCGATATGTATAACAAAGGCTACATCTATCGCGGCAAGCGGTTGGTGAACTGGGATCCGCATTTTGAGACCGCGATTTCCGATCTGGAGGTCGAGAATATCGACCAGACAGGCCATATGTGGCACTTCAAATATCCGCTCGCGGGTGGGGCCACCTATGAATATGTCGAGAAGGATGAGGACGGAAACGTCACCTTGCGCGAGACGCGCGATTATATCTCGATTGTCACCACGCGGCCTGAAACCATGCTTGGCGATGGCGCGGTGGCCGTCCATCCCGATGACGAACGCTATAAGCCCATTGTGGGGATGCTCTGCGAAATTCCTGTCGGACCAAAGGCGCAGCGCCGCCTGATCCCGATCATCACCGATGAATATCCCGATCCGAATTTCGGCTCGGGCGCGGTCAAGATCACGGGCGCGCATGATTTCAACGATTACGCCGTGGCCAAGCGGGGCAATATCCCCTGCTATCGCCTGATGGACACGCGCGCGCATCTGCGCGCCGATGGCGCGCCCTATGCCGAGGCGGCGACGATTGCGCAGGCGGTTGCGAATAAGGAAAAGACCCTGACCGAGGCCGAGGTGGATGCGCTGAACCTTGTTCCCGACCATCTGCGCGGGCTGGATCGTTACGCCGCGCGCGCGCGCGTGATTGCGGAAATCACCGCCGAAGGTCTGGCCGTGATGACACGCGCCGATGACGCCCGCCTTGGCAAAGCCGCGCTGAAAGCGGATGCGGAAGGCGCGGATGCCTTGGTGCCTTTGGTCGAAGAAAAGACCATCACGCAGCCCTTCGGGGATCGCTCAAAGGTCGTGATCGAACCGATGCTGACCGACCAATGGTTTGTCGACACCGCCAAGATTGTGGAACCCGCGCTAGAGGCCGTTCGCACGGGCCGCACGCGGATCATGCCCGAACAGCACCGCAAGGTGTATTTCCACTGGCTTGAGAATATCGAGCCATGGACGATCTCGCGGCAACTCTGGTGGGGGCATCAGATCCCTGTGTGGTATGATGACGAAGGCGGAATGTATTGCGCCCCAACAGAGGCGGAAGCGCAGGCGATGGCAGGCGGCAAATCCCTGACCCGCGACCCCGATGTTCTCGACACTTGGTTCTCCTCTGGCCTTTGGCCCATTGGCACGCTTGGCTGGCCTGAAAAGACACCAGAATTGGAACGCTATTTCCCGACCTCAACGCTTGTGTCGGGCTTTGACATCATCTTCTTCTGGGTTGCGCGGATGATGATGATGCAATTGGCCGTGGTCGATGATATCCCCTTCCGTGACGTTTACGTCCACGCGTTGGTGCGCGATGAAAAGGGGCGCAAGATGTCGAAATCCATCGGCAACGTGCTTGATCCCCTCGAATTGATTGACGAGTTTGGCGCGGATGCGCTGCGCTTTACGCTGACCTCCATGGCCGCGATGGGGCGCGATCTGAAACTGTCGAAAGACCGCATCGCAGGCTATCGCAATTTCGGCACGAAACTGTGGAACGCCGCGCGGTTTGCGGAAATGAACGATTGCAAACCTGTTGCAGGGTTTGATCCAAAATCGGTCAGTCAAACTGTAAACAAATGGATTATCGGCGAAACCGCGCAGGCGCGTTTGGCCCATGATGAGGCGCTGTCGCAATATCGGTTCAACGATGCGGCAAACGGGCTTTATGCCTTTGTCTGGGGCAAAGTGTGCGATTGGTATGTCGAATTCGCCAAGCCGCTTTTTGCCTCTGATGACGCGGCTGTCATCGCCGAAACCCGCGCGACCATGGCATGGGTGATCGACCAATGTCTGATCCTTTTGCACCCCACAATGCCCTTCATCACCGAAGACCTGTGGGGCGAGATTGCAGATCGCCCCAAGATGCTGGTGCATACAGATTGGCCCGACTATGGCGCGGAACTGGTCGATGCCGAGGCCGCACGCGAGATGACTTGGGTGATTTCGCTGATCGAAGAAATCCGCTCCGTGCGCGCGCAAATGCATGTCCCTGTCGGGCTTAAGGTGCAATTGCTGCAACTTGATCTCGATGTGCGCGGTCAGGCCGCGTGGGACAATAATGCAGCGATGATCCAACGGCTTGCCCGCATCTCGGAGCTGACCCATACCCAGACCATGCCCAAAGGCGCGGTCACAGTTGCGGTTGAGGGCGGCACATTCGGCCTGCCCGTGGCCGATCTGATTGATGTGGCCGAGGAAAAGGCGCGCTTGCATAAGCTGCTGGATAAGTTGGCCAAGGAAATCGGCGGGCTGAAGGGCCGCGTGAACAACCCCAAATTCGTGGCAAGCGCCCCCGAAGATGTTGTCGCGGAGGCCCGCGAAAACCTTGCGGCCCGTGAGGAAGAAGAAGCCAAGATTAAAACCGCCTTCGCGCGTTTGGCGGAATTGGGCTAAGACGAACGCGGCGGCGCACGAGCGCCGCTGCTGCATCAATCACAGTGCTGGATGTGAAAGGGCTTGGTAGCGGAGGAGGGACTTGAACCCCCGACACGCGGATTATGATTCCGCTGCTCTAACCAACTGAGCTACTCCGCCAGAAGCATCGCGGAAGTAGGACAAGCGGGGGCAAGCGTCAACCTCAAAATCGAAGCGCCCGCGCAGTTTTTCAATCCACCCGCCCGCTTGGCTCAATCGCGAGATCCTCCAAGATCGGACAATCGGGGCGGTGATCCCCCGAACAGCGCGACACAAGATCGGCCAAGGTCGCCCGCATCGCGGCCAATTTGGCCATTTTCGCATCAATATCCTGCAAATGTTGTTGCGCGATCTCTTTCACATCGGCGCTTGCGCGCCCGCGATCCTCGTAAAGGGCCAAAAGCGCGCGGCATTCCTCGATGGAAAACCCCAATTCACGAGCGCGCCCAAGAAAGCCCAGCTTATGCACATCTTGTTGCGAAAAACTGCGGTATCCGTTTTCACCGCGCGCAGGCGCAATCAAACCAATTTCCTCGTAATAGCGGATGGTTTTGGCGGGCAGGCCCGTGGCCATGGCCGTTTGCGATATATTCATCAATGCCCCCCCACATGACGCAGGCGTAGCGCATTCATCACCACAAAGACCGAGCTTGCCGCCATCGCGCCCGCCGCCAACATCGGGTTCAAAAGCGGCCCTCCGATCAGGGCCAATGCCCCTGCTGCGACAGGGATCAACGCCACATTATAGCCAAAAGCCCAAAACAGATTCTGCCAAATATTGCGCAAAGTGGCCCGCGACAGGGTCATGGCATCCACAACACCCCACGGTGCGCCAGACACCAGAACCACATCTGCCGCCTGCATCGCGATATCGGTGCCACTGCCAAGCGCGATGCCGACATCTGCCTGCGCCAAAACAGGGGCGTCATTGATCCCATCACCGACAAAAACAACGCGCTGCCCCGCCTTTTGCCACGCCGCCACAAGTGCCAATTTATCTTCGGGCTTGAGGCGAGCATGGGCTTCTGTGATGTCCAATTCTGCGGCAAGCGCATCAACCGCAGGCGCCGCATCGCCTGAAAGAAGCGCGATCTTCAGACCCATGTTTTTCAACGCGTCAATCGTGTCGCGGGCATCTTTCTTAGCAGGGTCACGAAAGGCCAGACTGCCGGCATAGGCACCATCCTGCGCCAAGTGGATCAGGCTTGCGCCCTGAGGGGGAATGTCTGGGACACTGACACCCAACTCTGCCAAATAGGCCTCTGTGCCTAGGGCGATCTCCGCGCCCCCGACAGTCGCGCGGACGCCACCACCGATGCTGTTCTGGAACCCTTGCATCGCCGCGATGGTCAGCCCACGCGCCTCGGCCTCGGCCACAATTGCTTGGGCGAAGGGATGTTCTGATCCACGCTCAACACTTGCAGCCAAGGCAATCAGGCGATCTTCGTTCTGCGCGTTGTAACACGCCATAAGCGCAGGCGCGCCCGTGCTGAGCGTGCCTGTTTTGTCAAAGGCCACAATGTCGGCCTGCCGCAAATCTTGCAGTGCGCGCCCCTCGCGGAAATGCACCCCCAATTCCGCAGCGCGCCCCGTTCCTGCCATAACAGAAACAGGTGTCGCCAGACCCATGGCGCAGGGGCAGGCAATAATGAGAACAGACACGCCGATCACCATAGCCTGCACGGGAGATGGGCCAAAGACCCACCAAAGCGCCGTGGTTACAAACGCCACAGCGATCACGACAGGCACAAACACCGCCGCAACGCGATTGATCAAAGATTGGATGGGCAGGCGCGTCATCTGCGCCTTTGTGACCATATCCACGATCTGCGCGAGAACCGTTTGCCCACCTGTTGCAGTCACGCGGTAAATGGCGCTGCCCGAGCGGTTCATCGTGCCGCCCACAACACTATCACCCACAGATTTCGTCACTGGAACAGGCTCGCCTGTGATCATGCTTTCTTCAACCAAGGCCTTGCCCTCGGTCACGATGCCATCGGTGGCAATTTTCTCACCTGGTTTGACGCGGATCAGATCCCCGATCCGCAGTTCAGACGCTGCCACCTGCCGCTCGGCCCCATCTTGCAAGAGGGTGGCGGTGTCAGGGCGCAGTTCCATGAGGCTGCGAATAGCTGCGCCCGCCTGACCGCGCGCGCGAAATTCCAAAAAACGTCCCAAGAGGATCAAGGTGACGATGACCGCAGCGGCCTCGAAATAGATGAAACGGCTGGCTTCTGGGATTAAGTCTGGTGCGAATGTGACCACAGTGGAAAAGGCCCACGCCGCCGTGGCCCCCAACGCAACCAAGGAATTCATCTCTGGCGCGCCGCGCAGCAATGCAGGCACCCCTAGGCGGAAAAACACAGCACCTGGGCCAAATAAGACCAAGGTGGTCAGGGCAAATTGCACCAGACGGGTTGTAAATTCCCCAAAGGTCGCGACCTGCCAGTGATGAAACGCGGGAATAAGATGCCCGCCCATCTCCATGATAAAAACAGGCAAGGTCAGGAGCGCCGCCAAGATCAACTGTCGCTTCAGCAGGTGCCCTTCATCCTCTGCGCCGCTCTCGGGCTGCACCTCTGCCGCCGGTGTCTCAGGCAGGATTGGATAACCTGCTTGACGCATCATATCGGTCAAATCGGAAAGGGCCAAATCGGGGGCCGCGGTGACATAGGCCTCTTTCATGGCCAGATTGACTTCGGCTTTGATCACGGCGGGATAGGCATTCAAGGCTTTTTCAGCGCGGGAGGCGCAGCCCCCGCAACTGAGATTTTCCACGGCAAAACGCCAGTGATTGGTCTGCGCAGGGTCAAGCGCAACGGGATACCCCGCCTTGCGCATCGCAGCATCCATCGCCGACAGATCAAACTCTGGCGTGGCTGTCACTTGGGCGGTTTTGGTGGTCAAATTGACCTGAGCAGAACGAACATGCGGCAAGGCTGCAAGCGCCTTTTCCGCCCGCGCAGCACAGCCCCCACAAGAGAGGTTCTCAACAGTCAAAGGGATCACGCGCTGCGCTTGGTGGTCTAGCATTCTAAAGGGTCACTTATCATTCAGTTGGGGCATTTCCCCCGTCAGATAAGGGTTCCAGTTACTGGAAGGTCAACCCCCTTTGATGATCGCCCGCAAATATTGCCCATATTCATTCTTGCCAAACAACTGGGCGCGCGCGGCAAGATCTGCCGCCGAAATCCAGCCTTTGTGATAGGCGATCTCATCGGGGCTGCCTGTCTGCAAACCTTGGCGTTTTTGCAATGTATAGACGAATTCCGAAGCCTCGAGCAGACTGGCATGAGTGCCTGTGTCAAGCCACGCATACCCGCGCCCCATTTGGCAAACATCCAACTGCCCATCGTCAAGATAGCTTTGCAAAAGCGAGGTGATCTCCAACTCACCCCGCGCTGATGGGGCCACCGTTTTGGCGCGCGCAGGCGCCGTGCCATCCAGAAAGTAGAGGCCTGTCACTGCATAATTTGAAGGCGGCACTTCTGGCTTTTCGATGATTTCGCGCACACGGCCTCAGCATCAAACCCGACCACGCCATATCGCTGCGGGTCTGACACATGATAGCCAAAGACAGTGCCACCTGCTTTGTCATGATCGGCCTCTTTCATCAATTCAGGCAAGCCGTGACCGAAGAACAGGTTATCGCCCAAAATCATGGCCGAAGGTGCCCCTGCCAAGAAATCCTCCGCCAAAAGATAGGCTTGGGCCAGACCATCGGGCGAGGGTTGTTCAATCCAGTCCAACCGAATGCCCCATTGGCTGCCATCGCCAAGGGCGCTTTTGAACTGGGCTTGATCCTGCGGGGTGGTGATGATCGCAATCTCGCGGATATCGGCCAACATCAGCACCGAAAGCGGATAATAGATCATAGGCTTATCATAAATCGGCAAAAGCTGTTTCGAGAGGGCCATGGTAATCGGATAAAGCCGCGTTCCCGTGCCACCCGCCAAAATGATGCCTTTGCATGCCATAGATCCCCCGTGCGTTCCGCAAGCCTGATGTTAGCTTATGCCATGCAGGGGGCAAGGTTGAAGCAGAAACTTCAACGGAATGGGGCGGCCACCTGACCGCCCCTTCCGATAGATTACCCCACCACGTTTTCGGCAGGGCCGTATGGATAGCCCGTAATATCCTCGGCCCCATCCTTGGTGATGATCAAAATATCATGTTCGCGATAGCCGCCCGCGCCTGCCATTCCCTCGGGGATTGTCAGCATCGGCTCCATGGAGATCACCATGCCTTCTTCGAGAACAGTGTCGATATCCTCACGAAGCTCAAGACCTGCTTCGCGGCCGTAATAATGGCTTAACACCCCAAAAGAATGGCCATAGCCAAAACTGCGATATTGCAGCAAATCGCGTTCCGCGAAGAAATCATTGATCGCATGGGTGATCTCAGCACAGCTGACACCAGGCTTCATCAGGCTCATACCCAATTCATGCGCCTCGATATTCGCCTGCCAATAACCAAGGCTCGCCGCATCCACTTCGCCCACAAACATCGTGCGCTCAAGCGCGGTGTAATAGCCAGAGATCATTGGGAAGGTATTGAGGCTCAGGATATCACCACGCTGCAAAACCCGCCCCGTGACAGGGTTATGCGCGCCATCGGTGTTAAGCCCCGACTGGAACCATACCCAAGTGTCCCGATATTCGGCATCGGGAAAGCGTTTGGCGATTTCCAGCTCCATCGCGTCGCGCCCTGCCATGGCGACATCAATCTCACGCACCCCCGCCTTCACGGCGTCCCGAATGGCATAACCGCCCACATCGGCAACTTGCGCGCCTGCGCGGATCAACTCGCGCTCGGCGACAGATTTCACCATGCGCTGGCGCATCGTAGCAGGCGCAACATCGGCGGTGGATTTTGGCGCCAAGAACTCAGTGAGAAGCGCAAATTGGCTCAAGACCAGATGATCGGCTTCGTAACCAACTGCCTTGCCCTGCCCCGCCACATGGGCCACGGCGCGCCAGTAATTGTTGCGCTGCCAATCGGTATAGGTGATCCCATCACAGGCACAGCGCCGCCATGGCTGCCCCGCATCAATACCCGCAGAGATCACGACCGCCTCAGATGCGGTCACAACCAACGCATAGGGGCGGCCAAAGGCACAGTAGAGAAAACCCGAGTAATAGGCGATATTGTGCATCGAACTCAGCACAACCGCGTCTAGGCCTTGCGCATCCATAATTGCGCGCAGCCCCATCAGGCGGGCGTCATACTCAGCTTGAGAAAACGGAAGAATGGCTTTTTCGCCATTGTGGAAACGGAAGAATTCAGGTCGCTGCATCGCCGATCCTCCTTTGACAGAAGACCCCGGCGTTCAGGGCGGTTAAGGTCTGCCATAGGACGACGCCATCGTCCCCAACCTCGTGGCACTATCTGCCGCGAAAGCCTTGAGTCGCGCAAGTCCCCTCTAGCGGCCTAGCACGCCTTCGGGCTAAGGTTTTGCCATGTTGAGCTATTTTCTCAATCGGGCGCTTGCGATGATCCTTAGCCTTGCCGTGGCAAGCGTGGTCATCTTTTGCCTCATTGAGGTGATCCCCGGTGATCCTGCCAGTTTCATGCTTGGCCTAAATGCCACAGACGAGGCGGTTGCAAACCTTCGGGCGGAACTGGGCCTCGATGGGGGGCTTCTGCCCCGATATCTGGCATGGGTCGGGGGCATGGTGCAGGGGGATTTTGGCCTATCCTACACCTATCGCGTGCCCGTGGCCGATTTGATCCAAGATAGGCTTGCCGTTTCACTGCCCTTGGCCATTTACGCGCTGATCCTGTCAACGGCCCTCGCAATCCCTGTGGGGGTGCTGGCCGCGGCCAAGCGCGGCGCATGGCCCGATCTTAGGGTAATGGCGGCTGCGCAAATCGGCATTGCGATCCCCAATTTTTGGTTTGCAATGCTGTTGGTGCTGCTGTTCGCGATACAATTACAATGGGTGTCGGCGGGCGGATTTGCGGGATGGGACAGTTTCGGGGCGGGGCTCGCCTCGCTCACGCTGCCCGCCTTCGCCTTGGCCCTGCCGCAGGCGGCCATTTTGGCGCGGGTTTTGCGTTCGGCCCTCTTAGAAACATTAGAGCAAGACTATATCCGCACCGCCCGCGCCAAGGGCCTAAGCCGCAGGCAAACCCTATGGCGTCATGCCTTGCGCAATGCAGGCATTCCCGTGATGACGATCTTGGGCCTGCAATTCTCGTTTCTTCTTGCGGGTGCCATTATCATCGAAAATGTTTTCTTTCTTCCTGGGCTTGGTCGCCTGATCTTTCAGGGCATCACCCAACGCGATTTGATCGTGGTCGAGTCGGTCACCATGCTGCTTGTGTTCGCCGTGATCCTTGTGACCTTTTTGGTTGATCTGGCCTATGCCGCCCTTGACCCTAGGCTGCGCAGATGAAGGTGCAGCGATCCTTGATCATTGGCGGTGCGATCAGCCTGTTTTTCCTTGCTCTCGCCTCCCTTAGCCTCCTCTGGGTGCCCCATGAGGTCACAAGCCTTGCGATTGCCAATCGCCTGCAAGGGCCAAGCGCCACCTATCTGCTTGGCACGGATCAATTCGGGCGCGATGTCCTATCCTTGCTGATGGTGGGCGCGCAAACCTCTATTGCGGTGGCGGTGGCGGCCATTGGCATTGGGGCAGGCATTGGCGTGCCTTTGGGTCTGCTGGCAGCCGCACAGCATGGGCGCTTTGGCGATGAACTGATTATGCGGGGCAATGATCTGATCTTTGCCTTTCCCGCGCTGGTGATCGCCATTCTGATCACTGCAACCTACGGCCCCTCGGCGTTCAACGCGATCCTTGCAATTGGCATTTTCAATATCCCCGTCTTTGCCCGCGTGACCCGTGCAGGGGCGCTGCCACTTTGGACATTGGATTACATCCTTGCCGCGCGTGTGGCGGGAAAATCCAAGTTTAGGATCAGCCTTGAACATATCTTGCCCAATATTCTGAACCTGATCATCGTGCAGGCCACGATCCAATTCAGCCTTGGGATTCTGGCTGAGGCCGCGCTCTCCTATGTTGGGCTTGGGGCGCAACCGCCAACCCCCAGTTGGGGCCGCATGTTGGCCGAGGCGCAAACCATGATCTACACCCATCCGATGCTGGCCATTCTTCCCGGGGCCTGCATCATGGCCTTGGTTCTTGGCTTGAACTTGGCGGGGGATGGGCTGCGCGATCACCTTGACCCAAGACTGGAGCGCGCCCTGAAATGACCGCTTCGCCCCGCCTTGAACTGAAGAACCTGGAAATAACCCATGACGGGGGTGCATTGGTTTCTGATCTTTCCCTGACGCTCGCCGCGCATCGGATCACGGCCTTGGTTGGGGAATCTGGATCAGGCAAATCGATGACGGCGCTGGCGATTGTGGGCCTATTGCCCCAAGGATGCAGCGCGCAGGGTTCGGTTCTGCTCAATGGCACTGACAGTCTCTTGGGCCTGTCAGATCGAAAAATGTGCCAGTTGCGCGGTCGAAGGATTGGGATGATTTTCCAAGAACCCATGACCGCGCTGAACCCCGTTATGCAAATCGGCGCACAGGTCGCCGAAACCCTTATGGTGCATCGCATCACTCCCAATCGGCGGGCCGCAATGGCGCAGGCGCGCACCGTTTTGGATCGGGTTGGCTTGGCGCAGATCGCGCTTGATCGTTATCCGCATGAGCTGTCTGGCGGACAAAGGCAGCGCGTGGCCATTGCCGCTGCGATCGCGGCAGCGCCCGATGTTTTAATCGCGGACGAGGCGACAACCGCGCTTGATGTCACCACACAACAGGGGATTTTATCGCTTTTGAAAACCCTCGTTGCCGAGGATGGCATGGCGCTTTTGCTGATCACGCATGATCTGGCCGTTGTGGCCTCGATGGCTGATGAGGTGGCGGTGATGAACCAAGGCCGCATCGTTGAAAAAGGCGAGACAAAGCGGCTTTTGTCCCGCCCGCGCGACCCTTACACCAAGGCGCTCTTATCCGCCGCCAGCCCCGCCCCAAAAGAGACCGAACCCCTGACAGGCGAGACACTCTTATCCGTGGAAGGCGTCAGTCGCATCTATCCGCCCAAACGCCTAGGCTTGCGCAAATCTGAACCCTTCGTTGCGGTGCGTGATGCAAATCTTACCCTTAGGCGAGGGGAATGTTTGGGGATCGTAGGGGGCTCTGGATGTGGAAAATCCACGCTCGCCCGTGCCATTTTGGGGCTAGAGGCCGCGCAATTAGGGAAGATTGTCTTAGACGGCACAGAGGTGCATCCGAACATGCCGCTTGAAAATCGGCGGCGTCTGTCAATTGTGTTTCAAGACCCCTATGGCAGCTTTGACCCCCGTTGGCGGGTGGGGCGCGTGATCGCGGAACCGCTTGATCTGCAAAATGTCCCATCTAATGAGGTCACATCTCGCGTTGCGACTGCACTTGAGCAGGTCGGGCTTTCGCCTCAGGATGCGCAAAAATACCCGCATCAATTCTCAGGCGGGCAAAGACAGCGCATTGCCATTGCCCGCGCGCTGATCACGCGACCCGATATCGTGGTGCTTGATGAGGCTGTTTCTGCCCTTGATGTCTCCGTGCGCGCACGGGTTTTGGATTTGCTAAAATCACTGCAACAGGAATTGCAGCTTTCGTATATTTTCATCACCCACGATCTCACGGTTGTGGCCCATATGGCCGACACTATTGCGGTGATGGAAAATGGGGTGATTGTCGAACAGGGGCCAGCGCCCCAAATTCTATCTGGCCCCAGACATCCTTATACACAAAACTTACTCAACACCGCGCCCCGCTTGGACGCGGCCCCAAAGAAAGGGACAGTTTCATGAGGCTTGCAGGAAAAACCGCAATTGTAACAGGCGGCGCATCGGGATTTGGCGCGGGGATCGTGCGCAAATTCCGCGCCGAAGGGGCCGAGGTGATGATTGCCGATCTCAATGGCGCGGCAGCTCATGACATGGCCGAGGCCACGGGCAGCCTTGCCCATGAAACCGATGTCGCCAAGGGCGAGAGCGTGGCCGCCCTCGCCCAATCTGCGCTCGCCGCGTGGGGGCGTATTGATATTGTTGTGAACAATGCGGGCATCACCCATCTGCCGCAGATGATGGAAGATGTTACCGAGGAGATGTTCGACCGCGTCCTCGCGGTGAATGCGAAATCTGTTTATCTGATGGCCCGCGAAATCGTTCCGCATATGAAAACTGCAAAAGCGGGCGCCATCCTCAATATCGCTTCAACAGCCGGTCTCAGCCCACGACCAAAGCTGAATTGGTATAATGCTTCAAAAGGTTGGATGATCACCGCAACCAAGGCGATGGCGGTGGAACTGGCCCCGCAAGGTATCCGCGTCAACGCACTATGCCCTGTGGCGGGGGAAACCCCGCTGTTGTCCAGTTTTATGGGCGAGGACACGCCCGAAATGCGGGAAAAATTTCTATCAACCATCCCTTTGGGCCGGTTTTCCACGCCCGAGGATATGGGCAATGCTGCCTGCTTCCTGTGCTCGGATGAAGCCTCAATGATCACAGGTGCCGCCTTGGAGGTTGATGGCGGGCGCTGCATCTAGGGGGATGGCGATGTTTGAGAAAGGCGCGAAAAACTTAATCACCGATGTCGCGGGCCTATATGTCGGCCACGCTCAGGATGACGTGATCAAAACAGGGGTCACTGTTCTGACAGCCGAGCGCCCCTTTGTGGCAGGGGTGCATATCATGGGCGGTGCGCCTGGCACGCGAGAAACGGCGCTCTTATCGCCTGAACGATTGGTGCAGGAGGTGGATGCACTGGTTCTCGCGGGCGGGTCTGCCTTTGGCCTTGATGCGGCCTCAGGTGTGATGGATGGCCTGCGGGCCGCGGGGCGCGGCTTCGCCGTTGGCGATCAGCTTGTGCCAATCGTGCCCGCCGCAATTCTCTTTGATCTGATCAATGGCGGTGACAAAGCATGGGGTCAGAACCCCTATGCTGCCTTGGGACGTGCGGCGTTTGAGGCGGCATCCCCTGATTTTGTCCTTGGGACAGTGGGCGCAGGAACAGGTGCGCTGACCGCTGACCTCAAGGGTGGGCTTGGCTCAGCCTCGGTCACCTTTGACGGGATCACGGTGGGCGCTCTGGTCGCTGTCAACGCATTGGGCCGCGTGACTATGGGCGATGGCCCGCAATTCTGGGCGGCCCCATTTGAAATGGGTGCAGAATTTGGCGGGCTTGGGACAGAGGCGCTTAGGACAGGGGCGTTCGATCCATCCGCACGCCCCTTGGTCAAAGGGCATCGGGACGGGGCAACCACCATCGCGATTGTGGCGACAGATGCTGCATTAACCCAAGCGCAAGCCACCCGCATGGCGACCGCCGCGCATGATGGCATTGCGCGCGCAATTTACCCCGCGCATACGCCGATGGATGGGGATTTGGTCTTTGCCGCTGCAACGGGCGCGCGCGCCCTTCGCGATCCGCTGATGGATACGCTGTATTTGGGAAATGCCGCAGCCCTGTGTCTGAGCCGCGCGATTGCCCGCGCGGTCTATGAGGCCACCCCTGCAGCACATGATCCCCTGCCCACATGGGCAGAGAAATTTGGCTGATCATTCAAAAAGCCCCGTTTGCGCAGGCGGGGTAGGAACGGGCAGCCCTAGATGCGCAAAGGCCGATTGCGTCAGCATCCGCCCCCGCGGGCTGCGCGCGATCAGGCCTTGTTGCAAGAGATAGGGTTCAACCACCTCTTCGAGCGCATCGCGGCTTTCGGAAAGGGCGGCTGCAAGCGTTTCAATCCCAACAGGGCCACCGCCATAAGACTCCGCAATTAGGCGCAAATACCGCCGATCTGCCCCGTCAAGCCCAAGCTTATCGACCCCAAGCCGTGTCAGGGCGCGATCTGCAATCGCCGCCGTTACGCGGCCATCCCCCTCGACCACGGCGAAATCGACCACGCGGCGCAATAAGCGGCCTGCAATGCGCGGGGTGCCGCGGGCGCGCTTGGCGATCTCGCGCGCGCCTTCCTCATCGGCAGGGGCGCCCATCAGGCGCGCACCACGGGTCACAATCTGCTCCAACTCGGGCGTGTCATAATAAACCAGACGCGTGGGGATGCCGAACCGATCCCGCAAGGGCGTGGTCAACAGCCCCAAGCGGGTGGTGGCCCCAATCAAGGTAAAGGGCTGCAATTCGATGCGCACAGATCGCGCGGCAGGCCCCTCACCAATAACCAAATCCAGTGCGAAATCCTCCATCGCAGGATAAAGCACCTCCTCGACTGCGGGGTTCAGGCGGTGAATTTCGTCAATAAACAAAACATCACGCGGCTCAAGATTGGTGAGGATCGCGGCCAAATCCCCCGCTTTTGCCAAAACGGGGCCAGAGGTCATGCGAAAATTCACCCCCAATTCGCGCGCCATAATTTGCGCCAAGGTGGTCTTGCCCAAGCCCGGGGGGCCATGAAACAGCACATGATCCATCGCCTCACCGCGCTTGCGGGCACTTTCGATAAACACCCGCAAATTTGCCCGCGCTTCGGCCTGACCAATAAACTCGGTCAGAAGTTCGGGACGCAAAGCGCGATCTTCGCGCAGATCATCCTGCGGGTGCGGATCGGGGCGCAATGTTGGATCAGGCGTGCTCATATCAATCCTTCGGGGCCAAGAGGCGCAGTGCCGCGCGGATCAGCGCAGGGGTCGTATCGGCCTCGTCTGCCGCGCGCGCAACCGCACTTGCCGCGTCAGAGGGGCCATAGCCCAGATTGGTCAGGGCTGAAATTGCCTCAGCCTGACTTTGCGCATCAGCCTGCGCGGTTGCAGGCGGCGGCGGTGCCGCAGGGGTGGATACAGGCCCCTGCGGGCCGTCCACCACGGGCGCAGGGGCATTCTGCGTCAAATCACGGGCCAGACTACCACCCATCGCCATCAAAGCGGGGCCTTTATCCTTTAGTTCATTGACCACGCGCTGCGCCAATTTCGGGCCCACACCAGGGGCTGCTTTGACCGCGCCCCAATCCCCAATCGCAATGGCGCGGGCCAAGGCCTCTGTGCCAAGCGCGCCTGAGATTGCCATCGCGGCTTTGGCCCCCACGCCCTGAACAGACACCAACAAACGATGCCACTCACGATCATAGGGGGTTAAAAACCCAAAAAGCTGCAAAAGGTCTTCGCGCACCAGAAGTTCGGTGTAAAGGCTTGCCACCTGCCCCGCATTCGGCAGGTTCGCAAGAGTGCGTTCTGAGCAATGAACCACATAGCCCACGCCACCGACATCCAAAAGCACATGGTCACTGGCGCGGTAATCCACGCGACCTGTCAATTTCCCGATCACAGGCTTGCCCCCACTGCATTCATGATCCGCGTTTGCGATTGCGCATGATGGGCATGACATATCGCAATCGCCAAAGCGTCAGCAGCATCAGGGGATTTTGGCGCGCATCCGGGCAATTGCAGGCGCACCATATGTCCAATCTGATCTTTATGCGCGTGACCCACCCCAACCACAGTTTTCTTTACTGTGTTTGGCGCATATTCAGCCACAGGCAAGCCTGCCTTGGCAGGGGCCAACATCGCAACACCACGCGCCTGCCCCAATTTCAACGTGGCCGCCCCATCACGATTGACGAAGGTCTGTTCGACCGCCGCGCAATCTGGTGCAAATTCGGCAAGGACGGCGATTAATCCATCATATAGCGCCAAAAGACGCGGGGCGAGATCATCGCCCACCCCTTCGATAACGCCATTTGATATATGGCGTAGGCGCGGGCCATCCGCCTCGATTACGCCCCACCCAAGATAGCGAAGCCCTGGGTCAATACCGATGATACGCATGGCCTGCTCGCCCTTTGTGGTTCTTTGCGTCAGCTTAGCCCATCAATAGCACGAAACAAGAACATTCAACAAGCGGGGCGTGCCAATCACCCCAGATAACGCAGTGTCAGCGCCGCCCATTCCCCATGCTCGGACGCATAAACCCGCTCGAACCCTGCCGCGAGATAGGCGGCAGTGACGTCCTCAGCCTGCTCCAACAAAAGGCCTGACAAGATCAAATAACCGCCCTGCGCGGCATGACGCGCCATATCGGGGGCCAGTTCGATCAGTGGCCCCTTTAGGATATTGGCAAAGATCAAATCAAAGGGCGCACGGGCTGCAAGGGTGGGATGATCAAACCCTGCGGCTTGCACAGCCTCGATCCGATCTGCGAGGTCATTCGCTTGGGCGTTTACACGGGCGACATCAACCGCGATCTCATCAATATCCGAGGCCAGAACAGTCTGCGGAAAGACCCGGGCGGCAGCCAAGGCCAAGACCGCCGTGCCACAGCCAATATCAACCACATTTTTGAAAACATGGCCCTCAGTGAGCAGGCGATCAAAGGCAATCAAACATCCAGAGGTGGTGCCGTGATGCCCTGTGCCAAAGGCCATTGCGGCCTCAATCAGCAAGGGCACGGCATCGTTCGGAACTGTATCGGCATCATGGCTGCCGTAAAGATAAAACCGCCCCGCGCCCACAGGGTGCAATTCACGGCGCACCTGCGCGACCCAATCAGTTTCGGGCAATTCTGAAACGACAAATTCCCGCGCGCCATGCGATGCCGCCAAAAGCGCCAATCCGATCTCATCGGGCGCCTCAAGGAAATAGCCGCCCACCTCCCACCGGCCAGAGCCATCTTCGATCTCAAAAACCCCTACGCCATAGGGCGCGGGATCAAGTGCCTCTATGGCCTCACCCAAGGCTTCGGCGGCGGATTTAGCAGGCAATGTGGTAAAGGCGGTAAAGGTCGTCATAAGCACCCTATTTGATCACGGTGGTGATGGGCGCAGCCACGGGTAAACCGCGCCGCGCAAGTAAGGTTTCATTCCCCGCCTCTGGATGACGCGGCACCAAAAGCGATAAGGCGAAAGATGTGGCAGCCATCCCTGATGCAAGCAGGAACACCGCAATCGGCGAGGTCAGCCAGATATACCCCAAGATCGCAGGCAAGAACACCGCAGCGATATGGTTGATGGTAAAGGCCACGGCGGCCGTAGGCGCAATATCAGCGGGATCTGCGATTTTCTGAAAATAGGTTTTGATGGCGAGGGCCAACGCGAAAAAGATATGATTGCCGACATAGAGCACCGCCGCCATACCCACGCCCCAATCAAAATGATAGAGGCCCGCATAAAGCAGGAAAATCACGAACAATCCCGCATATTCAAACATCAAGGCCGCACGTTCCCCAAAAAAGGCAACAGCACGACCCAACAGCGGGGCTGCGATCATATTGGCGACCAATGTGACCATGAACAGCGCGGTGATCTCATGCACGGCAAAGCCATAGCGCTCGACCATCATGAAGCCTGCAAAGACCACGAAAATCTGCCGCCGCGCGCCCGACATGAATTGCAGCGCATAATAGAGCCAATAGCGGCGGCGCAGGATCATTTTGCGGTTCTGCGGGGTTGGGCCCTCGAATTGGGGGAAGGCGAAAAATGCAATCACTGCAACCAAGGCGGTAAAGCCACCTGCCACGCCATAGACCAAGTCATAGCTCAAATCATAAGCACGCCATGTCAGCACGATTAACCCATAGGCCAAAAGCGTGGCCAAAGACCCCATCGACATCAACCAACCAATGGTCTGTGGCGCGCGCTTTTTGTCGATCCATTGCAATTGCAGCGACTGGTTGACTGTCTCGTAATAATGGAACCCGATGGAGGAGATCAGGGTTACAATCAACAATCCCCCCAAGGAGGGGAATTGCGAGGTCAGCGCCGTGGCCAGACCCAACATAACCAAGGACACAAGCGCCAATTTTTGCTCGCGGATCACAAGCAATAAGGCGATCACGCCAATCGCGAGAAACCCAGGAATTTCGCGCACTGAATGCAGCCATCCTATATCGGCCCCGTCAAACCCTGCCGCCTCAATCACAAAATTATTGAGCAATGCAGACCATGTGGCAAAGGCCACAGGCATCGCAAAAGCCATCAGGAACAAAAGAACCTGCGGGCGCTGCCAGCGCGGCAAATGTGAGGTTTCAGAAAGGGGCACGAGCTTCATAGACTTTGCCATAGGCCCGAAGGGCTAGGCTTGGCAATTGAAACTTTCACCCCATACGATCTGCCAAAAGAAATTCCGCAGCCGTATCAAGGCGAATATGCGGGGGGCCAAGCCCCGCGCGCAGGCTTGATATCGGCGGGGCGAAATCTGTCACCGCGAATTCATGATCCGACCAATCCCGCGCGCCTTCGCGTGCAGGGGCAAGGATATGGTCGGGATGGTCTGGCAAGTGGCCCGCATAAAGGGCGCGCATCTGATTAGATTGCCCAACACGGCCCCGCACCAGATCAACCTCGGCCCCGTCTAGAACGCGGCGTTCCTCAACGGTGCTGCGCAGGCCTGCAATCGCCATAGCCCGCGTTTTCGCCCCCCGATAATCGGCGCGCTGTTTGGCCTCTTGCACCAAAGCCTCAAGAAGATTGGCATAGGCCTGATGCTGGGATTGATGCAGATAATCTGCCTTGGTCGCGGCAAAAAGGATGCGATCGGTTTTTTGCCCCAAGAGTGCTGCCAAAGGGCCATTCGCGCCGTGGCGGAACACCGACAAAATACCCGCCATCGCCTGTCGCAAATCTTCTAAGACCTCAGGCCCACCTTGCATGGCGCTGAGCAGATCCACCAAAACCACCTGACGATCAATGCGCGCAAAATGCGCGCGAAAGAAAGGCCGCACGATTTGCGATTTATAGGCCTCAAAGCGCCGCGCGGCCTCGCGCGCGATTGTGCCACGCCTCAGGGCCTCAATCGGCAAGGGGCAAAAGGTCAGCGCGGGGCTGCCTTGCAATTCGCCCGGCAAGATAAAACGGCCAGGGGTCAATTGGCTAAACCCCGCCGCGCGCGCCGCGTGCAGATAGGCGGTGAAACTTTGCGCAAGGGCCGAGGCCTGCATCTCATCATGGCGCGTCTCAGCCACGGCTTCGGTGGCCATCGCCAAGAAATCTCGTGCTTCGGCCAAGCTCTGCGCCTTGGCGGAAATCTGCGCCAAGCTGGCCTTAGACCATTGCGCGTAGCTTTGCGTCAGCAGCCCCAAATCCAGCAACCATTCACCCGGATAATCGGTGATATCCAAATGCAAGCGGCGTGGGCCCGTCAGACGCGCAAGCCGTGATTTTGGCGTGACGCGCAAGGACAAGCGCAATTGCGAAACGCTGCGCGTGCCAATCGGCCAATGCGCCTCTGGCCCCGTCATCGCGGCAAGATGGCTTTCGTAATCAAATCGCGCGACCGTATCATCGGGTTGTGGCTGCAGATAGGCCGCTTCAATCCGACCTTCGCGCTCGGGCGAGAATGCCGCCATGCGGCCCCGCTCCATCAAATTGGCCACGAGAGAGGTGATAAACACCGTCTTTCCCGCGCGAGACAGCCCTGTCACCCCCAAGCGCAGGCTTGGGTCTGAAAAGGCGCGCGTCAATGCTTCGCCCGTGCCCTCCACGCTGTCACGCAGCATATCGCCCAAAGATGATATCACGCTTGGCCTGCCCCCATCTGATGCCTTGCGCAAAGATAGGATGCCAAAGCCGCCATGGATAGGGGGTTATGGGCAATTGCATGGCGCGCGCGTTTCCGTTAGCCAAAGCCATGGCCCGTTATGCGCTCAAAGTCGAATATGATGGTCGCCCCTTTGCGGGGTGGCAACGTCAGGCTGATCAACCCTCAGTGCAGGGTGCGATTGAGGCTGCGCTTGCACAGCTTGAGGCGGATGTGCCCTCCATCGCTGCGGCAGGGCGCACAGATGCGGGCGTTCATGCCACGGGTCAGGTTGCGCAATGTGACATGGCCCAAGAGTGGCAGCCCTTTCGCCTGTCCGAGGCGCTGAATTATCATTTGAAACCTTTGCCCGTGGCGATTGTGGCCTGTGCGCCCGTGTCAGAGGATTGGCACGCGCGGTTTTCCGCAGTTGAACGGCGCTATACCTATCGGCTGATCAACCGCCGCGCGCCCTTGACCCTTGATGTGGGGCAGGCATGGGCCGTCAAGCAGCCCCTTGATCTTGCCGCCATGCAAGAAGCCGCGCGCCATTTGATCGGCAAGCATGATTTCACAACCTTCCGTGCCTCTATCTGTCAGGCGAAATCGCCCATCAAAACCCTTGATGAGATACGGATTGAGGCCTTCCCGCGCGGCGATGCGGTCGAATTTCAATTTCACCTGCGCGCGCGCTCGTTCTTGCATAATCAAGTGCGCTCGATTGTCGGCACGCTTGAGCGGGTTGGGGCGGGATCATGGGCGCCTGACGATGTGCGCATCAGCCTAGAGGCGCGCGATCGGGCCGCCTGCGGCCCTGTTGCACCGCCAGATGGATTAATCCTGACGGGCGTGGGGTATCCAAATGATCCGTTCAGGGGTCAAGGATCATGACCCCCACCGCTTGGCCCGTGACCCGCGAGATTGTGCTTGTGGGGGGCGGGCATAGTCACGCGCTGGTCGCGCGCATGTGGGGGATGCAGCCACTTGCGGGTGCGCGCTTGACCCTTGTCTCGCCAAACCCAACGGCGGCCTATTCAGGGATGCTGCCTGGTGCGATTGCAGGGCATTACCAACAAGACGAAATCGAGATTGATCTGGTTCGCCTTGCCCGTTTCGCCAATGCCCGCCTCATCCTTGCCCCCGCCATTGGGATTGATCGAGCGGAAAAACGCCTGCATCTCGCAGGGGGCAGGTCTATTTCCTATGATATCATGTCGATTGATATTGGCATCACGACTGATATGCCCGCCTTAGCAGGCTTTGCTGATCATGCTTTGCCCGTCAAGCCTCTCGAGGGGTTTGCAGCCGCATGGGAGGGCTTTCTGACCCAAGCGCCCAATCCTGCGCGCATCGCCCTTATCGGCGGCGGAATTGCAGGGGTTGAGGTCGCCATGGCCGTGGCGCACCGCCTGCGCGCCACAGGGCGCAAGCCCAAGGTGACGATATTTGAGCGCGCACAAGCGTTGCAAGAATTGCCTTCGCGCGCGGCTCGGCTTCTGCGACAAGACTTGCGCACCCAAAATATTACCCTGCGCGAGGGCGTTAAGATCACCGAGATCACCGCGCAAATGATCCATCTGCGAGATGAGCCCCCGCTGTCCTTTGATTTGATCCTTGGCGCGGCAGGCGCGCGGGCGCATCCGTGGCTGGCAGAGACAGGGCTTGCCCTGAAAGATGGGTTCATCCGCGTGGGCGCCGATCTGCGCAGCGTGACAGACCCCGATATTTTCGCTACGGGGGATTGCGCGCATTTTGATCATGCCCCTCGCAGTAAGGCGGGCGTTTATGCGGTGCGCGCGGCAAAGCCCCTGTTTCACAATCTGCGCGCGGCTGCGATGGGGCGCAGTTTGCGCGCCTATCAGCCGCAACGCCATTATCTCAAGCTGATTTCCTTGGGCGATAAGCGGGCCATTGCCACGCGCGGAAGGGTGGCTGCATCCTTTCCATTTCTGTGGACGTGGAAAGACCAAATTGATCGCAAGTTCATGCAACAGCTGACGCAGTTGCCTGAGATGGCGGCACGACCGCAACCGCCGCAAGACCACGCGCTTGGCCTAATCGAGGCCATGGGGCCAAAACCGCAATGCGGCGGCTGTGGCGCGAAACTGGGCCAAGCCGCGCTTGAGGCCGCCCTGCCTCCACCCCCAACCCACCGCAAAGACATTGAGATTGGGCGGGGGGATGATGCGGCGGTGCTGCATATGGGTGGCGCGCGCCAAGTGATCAGCACAGATCATCTGCGCGCGTTTTGCAATGACCCTGCAGTGATGGCGCGCATCACTGCCATTCACGCACTTGGCGACATTTGGGCCATGGGGGCCACCCCGCAATCGGCCTTGGCAATGATCACCCTGCCCCCCTTATCAGAACCGCTGCAAAGTGCTTGGTTAACCGAAATCATGTCAGCCGCCGCCGAGGTGATGTCAGCGGCAGGGGCCGATATTATCGGCGGCCATAGTGCGGCGGGGGCGGAACTGAGCATCGGGTTCACAGTCACAGGTCTTGTTGCAGATCGCGCAATCGGACTTACGGGGGCGCAAGCAGGGGATGCGCTGATCCTGACCAAACCCATTGGCACAGGCGTTCTTCTCGCGGCAGAGATGCAAGGATTGGCAAAGGGCCGCGATATCGCGCGGCTTTATCAGGGGCTTACGACACCGCAGGGGGCAGTGGCGGATATTCTCGCCCCCCATGCCCGCGCCATGACCGATGTGACGGGGTTCGGCCTTGCAGGCCATATGATGAATATCGCCCGCGCCTCGGGCGTGGGGGCGCAGATTTGGCTTGATCGAATTCCTCTCTATGAAGGCGCGCTTCATTTGGCGGCGGCAGGGGTGCAATCGACCCTCTACCCGCAAACCCGCGCGCATCTTTTGGGGCAAATACGGGGCACAACATCGGGCCCGCGCGCCGATCTGTTATTTGATCCTCAAACCGCAGGCGGGCTTTTGGCAGCCCTGCCCCAAACAGCTCTGCCAGAGGTGCAAGCGGGACTTCAAGCCACAGGTCACAACGGATGGGTTATTGGCGAGATAACGGATCAAACTGGCAGGCTTGAGATCAGTTGAGGGGATTGAACCACCGCCCCCAAGCCGCTAATCCCGTGGCCTATGACCCAAGATGCAGTCACACACTATTTCACCCGCGCTGATGGCAGCTATCTCTTCGCCCGTTGGGGTCGGCCTATAGCACCTGTGGTGTTTGGGGTTGAGGATGCGACCGTGTCCATCGTCAAGGGCGCGCTTGAGGCGGTTGTCGCACTCGCTGGCCACCAGATGGCCGAGACAGATCCCGAACTGGGCGCGAATTTCATGATGTTTTTCATCCGTGATTGGGACGAGGTTCTTGCCACACCCAATATGGATCGCCTGCTGCCCGATTTGGCCGAGATCATTACGCGGCTCAAATCGGTAGATGCCAATCAATATCGCGCATTTCGGTTTGATGCCGATGGTGGCATCAAAGCGTCCTTTGTTTTTGTGCGCATGGATGCGGATTTATCGCGTCTGCCCGCCGATACCATCGCGCTGTCACAAGCGGTGCAGACGATTTTACTTTGGTCGGATCAAGCCTTTCTAGGGCAATCCCCACTGGCTGCAGGAACCGATGGCGCGGCGCGCCTGAAACCTGAAATTGCCGCGATTATTCGTGCAGGCTATGATCCTGTGATGCCCGTCTGTGCGCAAGACAGCACGCATGGCCTACGCATGGCGGCACGGGTGGCTGTCTTGGAGCATAGAAATTGAGTATGACGCACCACTGGCCCATCCGTGTTTATTACGAGGATACCGATCTGGCGGGGATCGTCTATTATGCCAATTACCTAAAATTCATCGAGCGCGCCCGCAGCGAGATGGTGCGCGACCTTGGCATTGATCAAGCGGCGCTAAAGGCCACCCAAGATATCGTATTTGCCGTGCGCCGCGTTGAGGCTGATTACCGCGCGCCCGCAAAATTCGATGATGAATTGGTGGTTGAAACCAAAATTCTGCGCGCAAGCCCTGTGCGCTTGGAATTGAGCCAAGATGTCATGCGCGCAGGCACCGTGATCTTTGCCGCAAAGGTCACCCTCGCCACCATCAATGGTCAAGGCGGCGTGGCGAAACTGCCGCCCGAAATACTGTCGAAATTCTGCTAAGCCCTGAGAGCAAGGATTTGCCAATCACGCGGGCTTGAGCGCGCCCATTCCCAAGTGATTTTAAACCTGATATAGGGGAATGCGACCCCATACTGAGTGCCGCAAAAAGAACGGCGCCGATTTGGGGGTGCTTTGCCCAAAAGGCAAGGTCGGGCATCGAGGCAAATAGAAAGAACGGGCATGGACGCTACAACGCTTAGCATGGCGCAAGAGGCTGATTTCACCCTCATGGCGCTGTTTTTCCGCGCATCCTTTATTGTGCAGGCCGTGATGATCGCACTGATCGTGGCCTCGGTTTGGGTCTGGGCGATCACGATCAACAAATTTCGGATTTATCGCCGCGCAAGGCAAAACACAGCGGATTTTGACGCAGCGTTTTGGTCGGGTCAGCCGCTTGATTTGCTCTATGATCAAATCGCCGAAAGCCCGCAATCAGCCGCGGAACGTGTCTTTGTGGCGGGCATGGTCGAATGGCGCAACTCGCTGCGTGACGATGGCGCGCTCATCCCTGGTGTGCAGCAACGCGTGGATCGCTCGATGGATGTGGCGATTGCCCGCGAAGCAGAGCGCCTAACCGCAGGCTTGACCTTCCTTGCCACAACAGGCGCAACGGCACCATTTGTTGGCCTCTTTGGTACAGTTTGGGGGATCATGCGATCCTTCCAAGAAATCGCGATTTCTGGCAACACATCCCTTGCCGTTGTGGCGCCTGGTATTGCCGAGGCCCTGCTGGCTACAGGTCTTGGCCTATTGGCCGCGATCCCTGCCGTGATTTTCTACAACAAACTGTCGTCCGACTCAGATCGGATCATTGCAGGCTATGAGAGCTTTGCAGATGAGTTCTCCACCCTCCTGTCACGGCAGCTTGACTGATGGGGGCCTCGGTTGCGCAAAAATCGGGTGGCGGTCGCAGACGCGGCCGCAGACGGGCGGGCAGCAGCCGCGCCATGTCCGAAATCAACGTCACGCCTTTCGTGGACGTGATGTTGTGCCTTTTGATCATCTTTATGGTGGCCGCCCCGTTGATGACTGTTGGTGTACCGATTAACCTGCCAGACACTGCCGCAGAAGCCCTGCCGAGTGAGGAAGAAGAACCGCTCACTGTAACCATCGCCCCCGATGGGCGGGTGATGATCCAAACCACCGAAGTTTCGCGGGATGAACTGGTCACGCGGCTGTTGGCCATTGCAGGCGAGCGCGACAGCACCCGCATTTTCCTACGCGCAGATGGCGCGATTTCCTATGAGCAAGTGATGCAAATCATGGGCGCGCTGAATGCGGGCGGCTTTCGCGAAATTGGCCTTGTGACCGATGCGGGTGGGCCTGCGCTGGATGGCGCGGCGGGCAGCGGGCCTGAGGGGTAGGTTTGATGCGGCGGGAGCTTTATGTCTCGGCTGGGCTGCACATCGCGCTGCTCTTATGGGTGGCGTTTGGAGATATTTTGTTTCACCGCAACACGGAAACCGATTTTCAGGTGACGGGCGTTCAAATCATCTCAACCGCTGAATTTGAGGAACTCACCCAAGCGGCGAGCTTGCCACCTGCGCCCGAACCTGCGCCAGAGCCCACCCCAGACCCTGCACCGCAACCCGAGGTGCAACCCCAGCCCCCAGAAATCAGCGCGCCCCCTTTGGGCGCGGAGGATGCGCCCCCGTCAGACACGCCAACACCTGAGGCCGCGCCGCGCGTGGCACCAACACCCGCGCCCGCACCGCCGCCTGATGCCGAAATCGCGCCGACTGTTGTCGAGGCAACCCCTGAGCCTGATACGCAGAGTGAAACACCCGTTGAACAAGAGGTGGCCCAAGCCCCCGAAGCCGCAACGACCCAGATCGTAACAGAGGCCGAAACACCCGCGGCAAGCCTTGCACCGATTGCGTCACCTGTGCCGACCGCACGGCCACAGCGCCCCACACCCGAACCAGAGCCGCAGCCTGAGCCTGAACCCGCGCCTGAACCTGCTGACCCGCTCGCTGATGCGATTGCGGCGGCGGTTGCAGATGCGGTCAGCGCCCCTGCGACACCCTCCGTCCCCTCTGGCCCGCCCCTCAGCAGCGGCGAAGTGGATGGTTTGATCGCGGATGTGCGCGCCTGTTGGAATGTGGGCGCGCTATCCTCCGAGGCGCAGCGCACAATTGTCACCATCTCGGTCACCTTGGGCCAAGATGGGCGGCCAGATGCGGGGTCTATCCGAATGATCGACAGTTCTGGTGGCTCGGATGCATCGGTCTCCCAAGCATTTGAAGCAGGACGCCGTGCAATTTTGCGCTGTGGCGCAAACGGGTTTAACCTGCCCCTAGAAAAATACGACCAATGGCAAACCATCGAGATGGTCTTCAACCCTGAACAGATGAGGCTGAGATGAAGGCGCAGTTGATTACAGTTTTTCGCGGCTTGGGGCTGTGCCTTGCGCTTGGCGCAAGCAGCCTACCCGCATGGGCCCAAGGTGCAGGCGGGCCTTTGCGCATTGAGATCACCGAAGGTGTGATTGAGCCGCTCCCCTTTGCCCTGCCCGTCTTTATCGCGGATACGCCTGATATGGCCGATGCCGCCCAAGATATCACGCGGGTGATTGCCGCCGATCTGCGTGGCACAGGCCTGTTTCGCGAAATCCCAGCCGAGGCCCATATTTCCACAATCACCAGTTTTGACAGCCCCGTGCAATTTGCCGACTGGCAAGCCATCAATGCCCAAGCCCTGATCACGGGTTCGGTGGGCCGCACCCCAGAGGGGCAGATGGTTGTGCGCTTTCGGCTTTTTGATGTGTTCTCGCAACTGCCGCTCGGGGATGGGCTGCAATTCGTAGCAACGCCCGAAACATGGCGGCGCATGGCGCATCGGGTGGCAGATCAAGTCTATAGCCGCATTACAGGCGAAAGCGGATATTTCGACACGCGCGTGGCCTTCATCAACGAGGAAGGGCCCAAAAACGCGCGGCTCAAGCGTCTGGCCCTGATGGATTATGACGGCGCGAATGTTCAATATCTAACAGATAGCAGCGCGATTGTTCTTGCGCCCCGCTTTTCGCCAGATGGGCGCAGCTTGCTCTACACATCCTATGAAAGTGGCACGCCGCGCATCTATCAGATGGATATTTCGAGCGTGACCCACCGTCCTTTGGCCGATCTTCCTGGAACCATGACCTTTGCCCCGCGCTATTCCCCTGACGGGCAGCGCGTTGTGTTTTCGGTCGAACGGGGCGGAAACAGCGATATTTATGTGCTTGATTTGGTCACGGGCACGCAGACACGTTTGACCGAAGCGCCTTCGATTGAAACGGCACCAAGCTTTTCACCAGATGGCAGCCAAGTCGTGTTTGAAAGCGACCGCTCTGGCAACCAGCAGCTTTACATCATGCCTGCCACGGGTGGCCCTGCGCAGCGTATCAGCCGCGGCAATGGTCGTTATGGCACCCCCGTCTGGAGCCCGCGCGGCGACTATATCGCCTTCACCAAACAAGAGGCGGGGCGGTTCCATATCGGCGTGATGCGCATTGATGGCAGCGAAGAGCGTCTTTTGACAGCGTCTTTCCTTGATGAAGGGCCAACCTGGGCGCCGAATGGGCGCGTGGTTATGTTCACCCGCGAAACTGCAGGCACAAATGGGGCGCCTGCGCTTTATTCGGTCGATATTTCGGGGCGCAACCTTCAGCGTGTCGCGACACCGGGAATGGCGTCCGATCCCGCTTGGTCGCCGCTGTTGCAATAACCCGCACGTGATTGGCCAAATCATTATGCCCGATTCACAACGCGCTTTGGACATGTTACACAGGGCCAAAGCGGTGCCCACAATCGGGGTGGAATGACCTGCCCCTTGTCTTAGGAATGTAAACGATGAAGCTTTTGGTAAAATCAACTTTGATGGTTGCGATGCTTGGTCTGGCAGCCTGTTCGCAAGCAGGGCTTGGCGGCAATGGCGCAAGTGGCCAATATGGCGCGGGCGCAGGCGGGAATTACGACCCTGCAAGCCCCGAATATTTCAACCAAACCATTGGTGACCGCGTGTTCTTTGCGGTGGATCAATCGAACCTGTCGGCTGAGGCAATTGCGACCCTAGACCAACAGGCAAACTGGCTGTTGAGCAACCCAAACTACACCGCGATTATCGAGGGTCACGCGGATGAACAAGGCACGCGCGAGTATAACCTTGCGCTTGGCGCGCGCCGCGCGGCATCGGCACAGGAATATCTGATCAGCCGTGGGGTCGCGCCCAATCGTCTGTCGACCATCTCTTATGGTAAAGAGCGCCCGATTGAGATTTGCTCGAACGAAGCGTGCTATAACCGCAACCGCCGCGCGGTGACGGTGATTGCCGCTGGTGCGGGGGCCTAAACGATATGCTCAAGCGGGCGCTGATCTGTGGAGTTATGGTCATTGGCCTTGGGGGCGGCATGCCCCCCCATGCGGCCTTTGCCCAAACTGACCAAGCCCAAAGCCTTGCCGATATTCGGCAAGAGTTATCTGTGCTTTACTTCGAGATACAGCGCCTCAGGCTTGAGCTCTCAACAACGGGCGGGCCAAGCCTGCCCGCAGGAACGGCGAACCCGCTTTCGCGGCTTGACGCCATAGAGACCGAATTGCGCCGCATGACCGCCGCAACCGAAACGCTGCAATTGCGCATCGAGGCGATTGTGGGTGACGGCACCAACCGCATTGGTGATCTGGAATTCCGCCTGTGTGAATTGGAACCTGACTGCGATATCGCAACGCTGGGTGATACGCCCTCCTTGGGCGGTGTTGCCCCCAGTAGGGACACAGGCACGCCCTTGGGCCAAGGCAGCACCCTTGCGCCCGCGCCAAGCTCCGGCGGGGCCAGCGATGGCCCGCAATTGGCCGTTGCGGAACAATCGGATTTTGACCGCGCCCTTGCGGCCTATGATGCGGGCAATTGGGCAGAGGCCGCACAAGCCTTTAGCCGCTTCGCAGAAACTTATCCCGGCGGCCCGCTGTCGGGCGAAGCACATTTCCTGCGCGGTGAGGCCGAAGTCCAGCAAGGGGCCTGGAGCCGTGCAGCCCGCGCCTTTCTTGACAGTTTCTCAGGCAGCCCCGATGGCCCACGCGCGCCTGCGGCCTTGGCTCGCCTTGGGCAATCCTTAGGCGAATTGGGCCAAATTGAGGAGGCCTGTATCACGCTGTCGGAGGTCGCTACGCGCTATCCAGAGGCACGCAGCGAAATTGCGACTGCCGAAGCAACGCGTGCGGCGCTTGCGTGCAATTGAGTCTGAGCGATAAATTTCACAGTGAGATGGCGCGGCTATGCCCCGCGCCTTTACCGCCAGTTTTGGCCATCATGGTTTCAGGTGGCAGCGATAGCCTTGCCTTGATGATGCTGGCCCATGATTGGGCCGCAGAGATGCGCCAAGACCCTGACAATGGCCCCGTGACGCTAATTGCGATTACTGTGGATCACGGACTACGCCCTGAAAGCGCCGCCGAGGCGGAAGGGGTGGCGAAAATCGCGCATGATCTCGGGATTGATCACGTCACATTGCAATGGAAATGGGATGGCGTGGGCAACTTACAGGCCGCCGCGCGCGCTGCGCGCTATAGTCTTGTTCAAGAATGGCGCAGACGCAAACGGCCTGAAATTGGCGCGATCCTTGTGGGACACACCCGTGATGATCAGGCCGAAACCTTTTTGATGCGCCTATCGCGCGGATCGGGCGTTGAGGGGTTGGCCGCGATAAAAGCCTTGCCGCTATCGCATAAGGCCGCAGATGCGGCAGGGGCTGCCCCGGTTATTCGCCCAATCCTTTGGGCGTCCCGCGCTGACCTGCGTGCGGCCCTGCAAGCGCGCGGGATGCAATGGATCGATGACCCCTCAAACGATAACGAAGATTATCTGCGCGTGCGCACGCGCAAAGCGATGCGCGATCTGGCCGAAATTGGTCTTGATGTCGACATCCTCACGCGTACGGCAGACCACATGGCCCGCGCCAGCGTTGCACTTTGGGCGCGCGCGGCGGATGTGGCCCGCGATGTTGTCACCGAACCCTATCCAGGCATTCTGCGGTTTGACCTGACGCGCCTTGAACGGATTGAAGAAGAAACCCAATTGCGCCTCTTGGCGCATGGGATTGGGTGCTTGACCCAAGCCCCCTACAGGCCCCGCCTCAGCAGCCTAGGGGCCTTGGCAGAAGCCGCATATGCTGGGCGCGGGGCAACGCTTCAAGGGGTGCAAAGTTTTGTGCAAGATGATGCGCTGATCTTGGTGCGTGAATTGCGCGCAGTGGCCGATTATGAATGCCCTGCAGATGGGGCATCTGCATGGGACGGGCGGTGGCGCATCAAAGGGCGCCGTTTGGGCGAGGCTGTGATCCGCCCCTTGGGCGCGCAAAGCCTTGCTGCGTTTGAGTTGCCAAAGGGTTTGCCAAAGGCCGCCTTTCAGTCTTATCCCGCGCTTTGGGCGGGCCAAGCCTTGGTTGCCGTGCCCTATTTGGCGCGCGAGGGACTATGCGCGCCGCAATATGATCCATCGGCAGAGTTCCACCGATCCATATTATCGCATTGAAGTCAGCCAAAGCTTCCTTATCTTAGAGGGAACGCAAGCGCGCATGTGGCGCGGCTGCCGCGAAAGCGAGGAGAATTCTCTTGGGCAATGCTCGTAATATCGCCTTTTGGGTCATTTTGTTTTTGTTGATCCTTGCGCTGTTCAATCTGTTCAGCGGCAACCAGTCATCGGTCAATGCCCGATCAGTGGCTTATTCTGATTTCATCTCTCAAGTCGAACAAGGCTCGGTGAGCACGGCAACGATAGATGGCGAAGCGGTGCAGTTCACCACTTCGGAGGGCACATTTGAAACCACCCGTCCTGCGGACAGTGACATCGCCACCGCCTTGATTGACCAAGGTGTGCGGGTCGAAGTGCGCCCACAGGAGCAGTCGGGATTCATGTCCATTTTGTCGCTATGGTTGCCCGTTCTGGTTCTCATCGGGATCTGGATTTTCTTCATGAATCGCATGCAAGGCGGCGGTCGCGGCGGGGCAATGGGTTTTGGAAAATCCAAGGCAAAACTGCTGACCGAGAAGCATGGCCGCGTCACCTTTGACGATGTTGCAGGGATCGATGAAGCCAAGGAAGAATTGGAAGAAATCGTTGAATTCCTAAGGAATCCGCAGAAATTCAGCAAGCTTGGCGGCAAGATCCCCAAGGGCGCGCTGCTTGTCGGCCCTCCTGGAACGGGTAAGACCTTGCTTGCACGCGCGATCGCTGGCGAGGCGGGTGTGCCCTTCTTTACCATCTCTGGCTCTGACTTTGTCGAGATGTTCGTGGGTGTCGGCGCAAGCCGCGTGCGCGATATGTTTGAGCAGGCCAAAAAGAACGCGCCTTGTATCGTCTTTATTGACGAGATTGACGCGGTCGGGCGCTCACGCGGTGTTGGCTATGGCGGCGGCAATGATGAACGCGAGCAAACCTTGAACCAGCTTCTGGTTGAGATGGACGGCTTCGAGGCCAACGAGGGTATTATCATCGTGGCCGCGACCAACCGCCCCGATGTTCTTGACCCTGCCCTTCTGCGTCCAGGTCGTTTCGACCGTCAAGTGCAGGTGCCCAACCCAGACATCAAGGGCCGTGAAAAAATCTTAGGCGTTCATGCGCGCAAAGTGCCTCTTGGCCCGAATGTCGATCTGCGAATCATCGCACGGGGCACGCCAGGCTTTTCGGGTGCTGATTTGGCCAATTTGGTGAATGAAGCCGCTTTGATGGCGGCCCGCGTCAATCGCCGCTTTGTCACGATGGAAGATTTCGAGAATGCCAAAGACAAGGTGATGATGGGGGCTGAACGCCGCTCAATGGTGATGACTGAGGATGAAAAAAGCCTTACCGCCTATCACGAAGCGGGCCACGCGGTGGTTGGATTGAACGTGCCGCAGCACGATCCAATTCACAAAGCGACAATCATCCCGCGCGGTCGCGCCTTGGGTTTGGTTCTCTCCCTGCCTGAGCGCGATCAACTGTCCGTCAGCTACACAAAATACACCTCGAAAATCGCAATGGCGATGGGGGGGCGTGTGGCTGAGGAGTTGGTATTTGGCAAAGAGAACGTCACCTCTGGGGCGGCCTCTGACATTCAGCAGGTCAGCCGCATTGCGCGCGCCATGGTCACGCAATTTGGCTATGCCGAAGAGCTAGGCTATGTCGATTACGCCAATGAGCAGCAATCCTATTTGGGCTCTTATGGCGGCGGCACGAACCATTCGGCGGCCACGCAAAAGATCATTGACGACAAGGTCAAGGAATTGGTGGATCAAGGTTATGAGACCGCCAAGCGCATCTTGACCGAAAAGCGCGATGATCTTGAGCGTTTGGCACAAGGTCTGCTTGAATATGAAACCCTCACAGGCTCTGAGATTACCCGTGTTATCGCGGGCGAACCTTTAAACCGCGGCGATGATGGGGATGACACAGGAACAGGCGGTGGCGCCTCGATCACCGCGATTCCAAAAACCAAACCGCGCAAACCGCGCAATGACAATGGCGGGATGGAGCCTGAACCCTCGCCCTAGGCGGCCATGGTTTTCTAGACCACAAGACACCCCCCGATCCGTTTCGATCTGGGGGTGTTTTCATTTCTACGCGCTCTGCTTCTGGCGCACCACGGCGCGAAAAGGTCGAAAACAGTCCGCGCGATTCAGAATCGCCTCCCTATAGTCGCGCTGAATTCGACCTTTTTTCTCAACCCCAAACTATGAATGGGACACGCGCATCATGGCCTTCAAAACCGACATCGAAATCGCACGCGCCGCAAACAAACAGCCAATCAAAGAGATCGGCGAAAAGCTGGATATCCCATATGAGGCGCTGCTGCCCTATGGGCACGACAAGGCAAAAGTGTCTCAGGATTTCATCAACAGCCTTGAGGGCCGCGATAATGGCAAGCTGATCCTTGTAACTGCGATCAACCCCACCCCTGCGGGCGAAGGCAAAACCACCACCACAGTGGGGCTTGGGGATGGTCTTTGTGCGATTGGCAAAAGGGCCGCGATTTGTATCCGCGAAGCCTCGCTAGGGCCAAACTTCGGCATGAAGGGCGGCGCGGCTGGCGGCGGCTTGGCGCAGGTTGTCCCGATGGAAGAAATGAACCTGCATTTTACCGGCGATTTTCATGCGATTACGGCGGCGCATAACCTGCTCTCTGCGATGATCGACAACCATATCTACTGGGGCAACGAGCTGCAGATTGACGAGCGCCGCGTGGTTTGGCGCCGTGTTCTCGATATGAACGACCGCGCCTTGCGCGATGTTGTGACCTCGCTTGGCGGTGTGTCCAACGGCTTCCCACGACAGACAGGGTTTGACATCACAGTGGCCTCCGAAGTGATGGCCATCTTGTGCTTGGCAGATGATTTGGCGGATTTGCAGCGCCGTTTGGGGGATATGATCGTGGCCTATCGCCGTGACCGCAGCCCAATTTACGCGCGCGACATCAAGGCCGATGGCGCAATGACTGTCCTGCTCAAAGATGCCATGCAGCCCAACCTTGTGCAGACCCTCGAGAACAACCCCGCCTTTGTGCATGGTGGCCCCTTTGCCAATATCGCGCATGGCTGTAACTCGGTCATTGCCACCAAAACCGCGCTGAAATTAGCGGATTATGTAGTCACCGAAGCAGGCTTTGGTGCGGATCTCGGCGCCGAAAAATTCATGAATATTAAATGCCGCAAAGCAGGGCTTTCGCCCGATTGCGTGGTCTTGGTTGCCACTGTGCGGGCAATGAAAATGAATGGCGGCGTTGCTAAGGCTGACTTGGGCGCAGAAAATGTTGAAGCGGTCAAAAAAGGCTGCCCAAACCTTGGTCGCCACATTGAGAACCTCAAAGGTTTTGGTGTTCCTGTGGTTGTCGCAATCAACCATTTCTACAGCGACACGGATGCCGAAGTCGCCGCCGTTCAGGACTATGTGAAATCACTGGGATCTGAGGCCATCTTGTGCCGCCACTGGGCAGAAGGATCAAAGGGGATCACCGACCTTGCGACCCGCGTGGCGCAATTGGCGGATAGCGGTTCTGCCGCCTTCCAAACGCTCTATGCCGATGACATGCCACTGTTCCAAAAAATCGAAACAGTGGCCAAGCGGATTTATCGCGCGGATGAGGTTTTGGCAGATCAGAAAATCCGCGATCAGCTCAAAGCATGGGAGGATGCAGGCTATCAAAACCTGCCCGTCTGTATGGCCAAAACGCAATATAGCTTTACCACAGATCCAAACCGCCGCGGTGCACCAACAGGCCATTCCTTGCCCGTGCGCGAAGTGCGTCTTTCGGCAGGTGCAGGGTTTATCGTTGTGATCTGCGGCGAGATCATGACCATGCCTGGCCTGCCGCGCGTCCCCAGTGCGGAGAATATCCGCCTGAATGACGCAGGCGAGGTTGAGGGGCTGTTCTAAGCGCCTTTTTGAAAAACGCGATCCCCGCCCGTTGCAGCAGTAACGCGGTGGGGATATGTGCCTTGCCAACAGACCGAAAAACGACCCCGAATAAGGAGTGACGCCATGACCGCCCATATCATTGACGGCAAAGCTTTCTCAGCCAAAGTTCAGCAAATGGTGACCGACCATGTGACCGCAATGAAAGCAGATCATGGCATCACCCCAGGCCTTGCTGTGGTGTTGGTCGGCGAAGATCCTGCAAGCGAGGTTTATGTGCGCTCAAAAGGCAAGCGCACAGTTGAGGCGGGGATGAATTCCTATGAACACCGCCTTGATGCCACAACCTCGCAGGCAAATCTGTTAGCCTTGATTGATCAATTAAACGCGGATCAATCGGTGCATGGTATTTTGGTGCAATTGCCCCTGCCTGACCACATTGACAGCGCGCTTGTGATCAATGCGATTGACCCCGCTAAGGATGTGGATGGGTTCCATATCTCGAATGTGGGTCTGCTTGGAACGGGGCAGAAGTCCATGGTGCCCTGCACGCCATTGGGCTGCTTGATGATGTTGCGCGATTATCACGGCAGCCTTTCTGGCCTCAACGCTGTGGTTGTTGGGCGCTCGAATATTGTGGGCAAACCTATGGCACAACTTTTGCTTGGCGACAGCTGCACTGTCACCATCGCCCATTCCCGCAGCAAGGATTTGGCCGCAATTTGCCGTGGCGCAGATATTCTGGTGGCCGCTGTCGGCCGCCCAGAGATGATCACGGGTGACTTCGTCAAAGAGGGGGCTACGGTGATTGATGTGGGCATTAACCGCATCGCCACCCCTGAGGGCAAAACCCGCCTTGTCGGCGATTGTCATTATGACAGCTGCGCGGCCAAAGCGGGCGCGATCACCCCTGTTCCTGGCGGTGTCGGGCCAATGACCATTGCCTGCCTTTTGGCCAATACGCTCACCGCCTGCGCGCGCAGCCATGGCCTGCCCGAGCCCGAGGGGCTTACCGCTTAAGTGGGATCATGACAGGCGGCTGTCCCAAAACGATGGCCGCCGCATCTGCCCCCAATAGCCCCGCAAAGGCGGGATCATCGGCCCAAAGACCGCCCGTATAAGCCCCGAATGCGGGCAAGATCAGGCGCCGTTCATCCATCAAAAATGCAGCGCGCGATAGGCTACGCCCACGCAAAGCCACGCGCATTTTTGGATGATAATGCCCTGAAATCTCAAACCGCCCTTCGGGTAAATCAGCCCGCGCGATATGGCGCAGGATAAAGGGCGGCGTTTCAAATTCATCCAGATGTTCACCCGAAAGATTTACAGGGCCTGCATCATGATTGCCCAAAATCCAAACCCATTTGCGCCCTGCTTGGATTGGCCCTAAACGCCGCGCCAAATAGGGCGAGAGGTTCCGCGCGGCCTCTAGGTCGTCAAAACTATCTCCCAGACAGATCACCACAGCGGGATCATAGGTGGCAATCTCTTCCGTCAATCGCGCAAGGGTTTCGGGGGTGTCATAGGGCGGCAATAACCCTGCACCACGCCGCGCCATCCGTTCAGATTTTCCCAGATGAAGGTCGGACACAATGAGAACATCCGCCTTTGGCCAATAAAGCGCGCCTTGCGGCGTAGCCAAAAGGCGTTCCATGCCAAACTGAAATTCAAGATGGGCTTGCATCGCCTATAGATGCGCCAAGCCAAAGACAGGGGCAAGCCCCCTCACCTGTGACCAAGCGCGGCTTGGGGCAGGAATTTTGCGGCTTCTTCCTCCAACAAACGTTGATCGGCAGAACCATGGACAGGGATGCGCCCCGCCTCAAGCAACAAGGGCGCCGCAAATGGGCTGACGCGGGGCAGCGCGATATGGTCAATACGCCCGCCTACGCGGGTTAACATCTCGTCAATGCGACCAAAATCGACCAACCCCCGCAACGCATCACGGCGCGTCATCTCGAGTAAGATATGGTCGCTGTCATATTTGCGCAGCGTATCATAAAGGATATCTGACGAAAACACAGCCTGCCGCCCTGTTTTCTTGGTGCCATTCACGCTGCGCTCGATCAGCCCAGAGATCAACGCAACCGCTTTGAAACTGCGCTTCATCACGGCGTTTTCTGACAGCCACCCTTCAAAGGCCGCACGCAATAAATCAGGCTCAAAGAGCGGCCTTGGATCAGCTATGGGATCAAGCCCCCAAATCAGCGTGGCGTAATCATTGGCCACAAAGCCCATCGGGGCGAGACCCATTTGATCCATGCGATGGGTCAGAACAAGGCCAAGGGTCTGCTGTGCATTGCGCCCCGCAAAACCATGCACACAAAGATGCGCGCGGCCCTCATGGGGGTAGGCTTCCACCAACAATCGGTCACGCTGCGGCAAGCGGGACAAGCGCGCCTGATGATCCAGCCAGTCGGCAATATGGGCGGGCAAACCCGACCAATCGCCACTTTCCAATCGCGCCAAAATGCGATCAGAGAGTTGCAGAGAGGTTGCGAATTTCGTGCCCATGAATGTTGCAATTTTCGGCCGCTTTTGCGGGCTTGGGCTGACCTCAACCACCAATTCGCGCATGCCCTCATAGCGCACGATCTGCCCCCCGATGAGGAAACTGTCACCTTGGCGCAATTGCGCGGCAAAGTTTTCTTCAACCTCGCCCAAAGGTGCCCCGCCGCGCCGTTTGGCCATGCGCACTTTCAACCTGTCGGTTTCGATAATCGTGCCAATATTTTGGCGGATGCGCGCCGCACTGCGTGGATCTCGCAAAGCTAGCATCCCATCGGGCCGCGTGACCAGTCTTTGCCAGCGATCATAAGCGCGCAGCGCGTAGCCACCTGTCGCGCAAAAGTCCAAGGCGCGGTCAAACTCGGCACGGGTCACGCCCGCATAGGGCGCGGCTGTGGTGATCTCGGCATAAAGATCATCGGGTGCAATCGGCCCTGCACAGGCAGAGATCAAGATATGCTGGCACAGAACGTCCAACCCACCCTGACGGATGGGGTCATCTTCAAGCCCGCCATCGCGCACCGCCTCAAGCGCCGCTTGGCATTCGAGATATTCAAAGCGGTTGGCGGGCAAAATACGCGCCTTAGATGCAAGATCAAAGCGGTGCCCCGCGCGCCCGATACGTTGCACAAGGCGCTTAACCTCTTTGGGTGCACCAATTTGGATCACCAGATCAACATCGCCCCAGTCGATCCCCAGATCGAGACTGCCTGTGCAGACGATTGCGCGCAGGCTGCCCTCACTCATCGCGGCCTCAACCTTAGCGCGGGCCTCGCGCGAGAGCGCGCCGTGATGGATGGCAATCGGCAGGGTGTCCTCATTGGCCTGCCACAATTCGTGAAAAAATAGCTCGGCATTGGCGCGGGTGTTGTGAAAGATCAGCGTAGCGCGATGGCGTTTAATCTGGTCATAGACCGCCTGCACGCCATATCGCCCGCCGCCCCCCGCCCATGGGGGCGGGATATCCGCCTCAAGAATGGCGATATCGGGCGCGGGGCCTTGCGGCGCGGTAATGATCTCAGCCCTGCCGTCAGGCGCCAAATAGGCCGCGATTTGAGAGGGGTCTTTTACTGTGGCGGACAAACCCACACGGGTCATCTGGGGGGACAACCGCGCAAGCCGCGCGAGACACAACATCAGTTGATCGCCCCGTTTTCTGTCAATCAGCGCATGAATTTCATCGAGAATAACCCGCTTCACCGAGGCAAAAATTTTATCCGCCTCAGGGTAGGACAATAAAAGCACAAGCGATTCAGGCGTGGTCAGCAAAATCTGGGGCGGGTCAGCGCGTTGACGCCGCCGCATATGGGCCGATGTATCACCCGTTCGATCCTCAATACGAATATCAAGGCCCATCTCGGCAACAGGGATCTGAAGATTGCGCCTGATATCTGCCGCAAGCGCCTTGAGCGGCGAGATGTAGAGCGTGTGCAGCCCTTGTTTGGGTGCATGGATCAAATCCACAAGCGAAGGGAGAAAGCCCGACAGGGTTTTGCCCGCGCCCGTGGGGGCGATCAAAACCTGCGCAGGTGATGTCGCGCGCAGCATCGCGCGCTGATGCGGGTGCATCTGCCATCCGCGCGTAGCGAACCAATTGTCAATTTGGGCAGGCAATGCGTCCATACCCCGATCATAGGGCGGCCCGCCTGCCCGTCCAATCAAAGATCAGATTTGCGCCGCGCCTAAGCCAAGATAAAGGATCAATGTACCCGCTAAGGCCACGCCCATAGGAAACAATTTGCCAGCCGCCCGACTGGCCCATGGTGCGGTAGCCTTGCGGATCAAGGTGATTTTGCCCGCGATACGATGCACCAACCACGACGCCAACAAAACGCCTGCAAAAAGAACCAAAAATTGCAGCCCATCCCCTTTGGCGATGAACAGGGACAAAGCGGCCGCAAATTTTGCATCCCCCGCCCCAATGGCAATCGGGCCGATTGTGGACATCAAAAACCCAACAACCAAAACCCCCAAGGCCCAAACCCAACGCATGGCGTAAACCTCAAGCGGTAATAGAAACAGGCCCGCAACCGCGAAAATTGCAATTAGGATCAGAACTGACAGATTTGGAATGCGCATTTGGCTCAGGTCTGTCCAAGTCACATAAAGGCACAACGGTGCGGTCAGGATTAAAAAAAACCAAAGCCTCAATCTGCATCAAATGTGTCATTAATTGCGAACCCCGCTGTCTAAGGCGCGCTGTGTTGCGACAGCTGCCTCGAAATATTGTGGATGGGTATCAATGGCCTCAGCCAGCAGGCCACGGCCTAGATCAATGCGATCCTGTCGAATGGCCGCCAATGCCATCGTATAGAGAAGCTGTGCGCCCTCCACTTGGGTCATATTGACAACGCGGCAAAGCATGGAACTGGGTTACAAAATTATTGGCAATATCAGTCATGCAAACGGGATTTTTGCGACACGGGATTCTGTGCCTGTTCTTGGGCATGGGCAGCGCATTGCCTGCACAAGAGGCCACAGACCCCCCAGCTTGGCCCGAGTTTAACTTTCGCCGGGTGACTGTGCCGGATGCCAATCACCAAGGGCCACGGATCACTATTCAAATCGCACCGCCCGTCCCAGACGCCACGCCTGCGGCGACCCCACTGCCGCGAAACCCGCATGATGACGGGGCCCATAGCGCTTGGTTCTGGGCAGATATTCCCGATGGGCTTACGGGCGGGGTGCCAAGATTTGAGGCCGCGCTGAATGTGATCGCCAACGCACCTGACAGGCAACACGGATATAACGCCGCTGGCATGGGTGATCTGGCCCGCCGCTATGGCGCAGTGATCTTGCGCGAGACAATCGAAACGCAGGTATCCCCTGCTCTCGCCTTGGCCATTTTGGCGGTGGAGTCGGCTGGGGTCGCAGATGCCAAAAGCCGCGCAGGCGCCCAAGGGGTGATGCAATTAATCCCTGATACAGCGGCGCGCTTTAACGTAGATGATCCATTTGACCCCGCGCAAAACATTCGCGGCGGCGTGGCCTATCTGGATTTTCTAATGGGGCGCTTCGCCCGTGACCCGCTTTTGGTCATCGCGGCCTATAATGCGGGGGAAGGGGCAGTGGATACGGCGGGTGGCGTGCCAAACTTTGCCGAGACCCGTGCCTATGTGCCAAAAGTGGCTGAGGCGTGGCAGGTGGCGCGGCTGTTGTGCATCACGCCACCTGAGTTGATTTCGGATGGCTGCGTTTTTGCAACCATGCAGCCCTAAGGGTCAGACAATATGCGCCTCTGTTGCCGCGCGCAGTTCAGCTTCGGCGACACCATCGGCCAGTTGCACGATCTTGAGGCCGCCTTCGACCACATCCAGAACGCCCAAATTGGTGATGATACGATGCACAACGCCCGTTCCTGTCAGCGGCAATGTGCAAGATTTCAAAACCTTGCTTTCCCCATGCTTGTTGGTGTGATCCATCACAACCACAACACGGCGCACGCCTACGACCAAGTCCATCGCGCCGCCCATACCTTTGACCAATTTGCCAGGGATCATCCAATTGGCAAGATCGCCCGTCTCAGACACTTCCATCGCGCCCAAAATTGCCATCGCAATCTTGCCGCCACGGATCATCGCAAATGATGTCGCGCTGTCAAAATAGGCGGTATGGGGCAATTCAGTGATCGTCTGCTTACCCGCATTGATCAGGTCTGGATCTTCCTCGCCCTCATAGGGGAAAGGCCCCATGCCCAGCATTCCGTTTTCGGATTGCAAGGTCACGGTCATGCCTTCTGGAATATAATTTGATACGAGGGTTGGAATCCCGATGCCAAGGTTCACATACATCCCGTCTTCAAGTTCTTGTGCCGCGCGGGCGGCCATTTGATTGCGATCCCATGGCATGGATTAGGCCTCCTCACGCTGGCGCACAGTGCGCTGTTCAATTCGTTTCTCATGCTGCCCCTTGATCAAGCGATGCACGAAAATTCCAGGCAAATGGATATGATCAGGGTCTAGGCTGCCCGCGGGCACGATTTCTTCGACCTCCATGATGCAAACCTTGCCACAGGTCGCAGCAGGCACATTGAAGTTCCGCGCGGTCTTACGGAAAATCGCATTGCCCGTTTCATCGGCTTTCCACGCTTTGACGATAGAGATATCCGCGAAAATCCCTTCCTCAAGGATATAGGTTTCGCCGTTAAAATCTTTGTGGTCTTTGCCTTCGGCAATCACTGTGCCCACACCGGTCTTGGTGTAGAACCCGGGAATGCCTGCCCCCCCTGCGCGCATCCGCTCGGCCAAAGTGCCTTGGGGGTTGAATTCCAGTTCCAATTCAGCCGCCAGATATTGGCGCATGAATTCTGCGTTCTCGCCCACATAAGAAGACATCATCTTTTTGATCTGGCGTGTGGCCAGAAGTTTGCCCAAACCAAAATCATCAACGCCCGCGTTGTTGGAGGCCACGGTCAAATCTTTAACACCGCTGTCCACGATGCCATCAATCAGCAATTCAGGAATCCCGCAGAGGCCAAAGCCGCCTGCCGCGATCAGCATTCCATCCTGCAAAAGGCCATCCAAAGCCTCAGCAGCAGAGCCATAGATTTTCTTCATCGGGTCTCACCCTTTTTCCAAAAAGATTTGTGGCAAATTGACCCGCAACCTGCGCGGTGTCAACGTGCTGCAATGCAGCAAATATCAGTTTGCGGGTCTGTTAGCGCATATCAGAAAGGCTTGCTTCCATCTCGGCGATCCATTCGCTCACAAATGCATCAAACCGCACATCGGGTTGCTGTGCGGTGATCCGTTCTGACAAAGGATCAGGGGCGGTGATGCGACTGCCGCTCATAACCTCCAGAACCGCATGGGCGCAGAACGGCACGTGCAATTCGGAATAACCGCCTTCATGCACCATCACGAGGCGACCCTCGCACAGCGCGTCAGCCGCGTCCCGCACCTGTTCTGCCATCGCACGGAACGTGTGGCTGCCTGCCATCATCCGCCCCAAAGGATCAACACCTGATGCGTCAAACCCACAAGCGATGATAATCACATCAGGCGCAAAGCGTTCCAATTCGGGGATCACCAAACGCTCCATCGCTTCAAGATAGGCATTATGCCCGCCCCCAGGGGGCAGCGGGATATTGAGGTTAAACCCTGCCCCAGCACCCGATCCACGATCCTCAAACGCACCGCTATCGCGGGGATAATTGCGGTCTTGGTGCAGGGAGATGGTCAGAACATCATCACGATCATAGAAAATCGCCTCAGTGCCGTTGCCGTGATGCACATCCCAGTCAATCACGGCAAATTTCGTAGCTAGCCCTTCGGCCCGCGCGGCCTCAATCGCGATGGCGATATTGGCAAAGAGGCAGAACCCATTGGGAAAATCGGGCAAGCAGTGATGTCCCGGGGGACGAGACAGCGCATAGGCATTCTCCAAATCCCGCTCAAGCACGGCAAACAGGGCTGATTTGGCCAAACCCGCAGACAGGGCCGCAATCTCGAACCCATCGGGGCCGAAAGGTGTGCGCAACCCCAACTCGCCCCCACCCTGCGCAGAAATATCTTGGAACTGGCGCAAATAGGTTTCGGGATGAATGCGCAAAATATCTTCTTCGGTTGCAGGATCCGCGTGGCGGGGCGCAAGTTCAGACCACAGTCCCGTGATCTCAAGTAGGTTTTTCAAGCGCCGCTTCGTTTCAGGATTTTCGGGCAGGCCGCCTGCGGCAAGAGGTTGAACCAATCCGCCCACAGGGGCGAGAAAGGCATAATTGCCACCCGAATGCCAAAAGCAGCGCTCATCCCAGAAAAACCCTGTTGCCATGATCAAACCTTTCCTCATCACCAAATCCACCGAGCGCATCTTGCACCCTAAGAGACAGAGTGCAAGTTTGCTGCTCATTGGCTTTTGAGAGGCACCCCTTGCGCAAATCCCTACCCGACCTCAGCGCCGATGCGCAGACCGGTATACGGCTAAATTTACGCGTCACCTCAAAGGCCGCGCAGAACCGTATCGTGGTCGAAGAAGACCTATTGCGGGTCTATGTGACCCAAGCACCCGATGGCGGCAAAGCAAATCGTGCGGTTCTCAAACTCTTGGCTCAGGCAATCGGGATCGCGCCCTCATGCCTGACGCTGATACGCGGCGAGACGGATCGGAACAAAGTGGTTGGCGTGAATATGGGCTAAATCCTGCGGCTTTGCCAAACCGTGTAAAGGCCCGAGGCGACAATAATCAAACTGCCGATCAAGGTCAGGGCATCGGGGCGTTCGCCAAACACGGCCACGGCCAAGATCATCGCAAAAACCAAACGAGTATACCGAAATGGGGCAATAACGGCAATTTGCCCTGTCCGCATGGCCATAGTTAGGCACATATAGGCGGCAACGCCAAATAAGATGGCAGGCCCTGTCAGCACCATGCCGCCCCCGCCCAGTGGGGCCACGCCGCCCTGATAACCCCAAACGATACCGCCTGCGATGCTCAGCATGATAAACCCGTAAACGCCAAGCTGCGCCGTTGTCATGCTCTTTGGTGCGGCGCGTGTCGCCAAATCACGGCCAGCAAAGCCGATCATGCCCAAGACCGCGAAGAGGGACAGCGGTTCAAATGCGTCTAGCCCAGGCCGTAGGATTAAAAGCACCCCAACAAACCCTGCGCCAATCGCAGCCCATTGCCGCCAGCCCACGGTTTCGCGAAACACCATCACCGCCCCTGCCGCCACCACCAAAGGCGTGGCTTGCAAAATCGCACTGGCCGAGGACAGGGGCGTTAAGGCAATCGCGACCGTGTAACATACCCGACCCGTGATTTCGAACAAGGCACGCCACGCCATCGCGCGACCAAAGGCCTTAGGGTGCAAGATCACCTCGCCCCGAAGGCGCGCCATGGCCACAAAGGCCAACAGCCCACCAAGCCCAAAGGTCACCATAACTTGGCCCAAGGGGATATGCGCCGCTGCCGCCTTGATAAAGATATCCTCAAGGGTAAAGGCAAGCATTGCCAAAACCATGAACAAACTGCCGCGCAAATTGGCCGCGTGATGGGATGTGTCAGGGGTCATTGGGGGGTCTTAGCGGGGCGGGCGATCAATCCGATACACCCCTTCTGGCAAGTTCAACGCTGCCGCCAACTCGCGCAACTGCGCCATAGAGATTGAGATTTTCTGAATGCTATCACTGCGCGGGTCATATTGTTCAACCTGAACGACCTCTTCAAAGGCCGTCAGCACGACATCCTCTTGGAGCGGGCTTTCCCCTTCATCCATCAAGGTTACAACCGTGGCGTCAAAATCATGCTCAATGCTAAACATAAGATCACGCTAGGGGGGAATTCCCGTCTTGGCAATCATGTGATCATATCGTGATGAGAATTCGATTGAGGTATCTCAAAATGGGCTGCAAAATAGGGTTGGCCGCAACAAAAAGGTGTTTGGTTCTGATGCGCGCAATTTTGATTTTGCCGATGCTTGCATTTCTAGCCGCGTGTCAGGTGGCAAGCCCCCCACCAACGAGCGCACCTACAAGCACGGCAAGCAGCGATAATCTGCCCAAACTGGCCCCAGATGTGGCAATGAATAATTTTCGCACAGTGGTCGCCAAGGTCGACCCCATTGCCGAAGATATTTGCCGCCAAGAGACACCAGATCAAAACTGTAATTTCACCATTGCGATTGAGCGTGACAGAAATGCAGGCATCAACGCGTTTCAAACCTTGGACAATGCGGGCAACCCATATCTGGTCTTTACGATTGGCCTGATTGAAGATGCGCGCAATATTGACGAATTGGCCTTTGTCATGGGTCATGAAGCTGCCCATCACATCGCCCGCCATATTCCCCGCCAACGAGCCTCTGCCCAAGGGGGGGCGTTAATTTTCGGCGTGCTTGCAGGGATTGCGGGTGGCGATGCCTCTATGGTGCAAAACGCGGCCGATATTGGCGCCACAGTGGGCGCGCGCCGTTTTAGCCAAGATCACGAATTGCAAGCCGATGCTTTGGGCACTGTCATCGCCTATCGCGCAGGGTTTGATCCCGAGCGTGGCGCGCAATATTTTACCCGCCTGCCTGATCCAGGCGAAACCTTTCTTGGAACGCATCCGCCCAATGCGAACCGCATTCAGATCGTGCGGGATACGATGGCAAACTTGCGCTAAGGGTTGGGATCAGGCGATCTGACCCCAAAGATCATATTCACTGGCCTCATCGACTGTAACAGTCACAATGTCGCCCGCTTTGAGATCTTGGAACCCTTCATCGATAAAGAGATTGCCATCAATCTCTGGCGCGTCTGATTTGGTGCGGCAGGTGGCCCCTTCATCGTCCACCTCATCCACGATCACCTCGAGACGCATGCCGATTTTGGCGGCCAATTTCGCCTCGGAAATGCTCTGCGCCTTTTCCATAAAGCGCGCAAAACGCTCGTCCTTGACCTCTTGCGGCACATGGTCTGGCAAATCATTTGACCGCGCACCCGCAACATTTTCGTAGGTAAAACAGCCGACCCGATCGAGCTGCGCCTCATCCAACCAATCAAGCAGGGTCTGGAATTCAGCCTCTGTTTCGCCCGGATACCCCACGATAAAGGTTGAGCGCAGGGTGATCTCAGGGCAGTCCGCACGCCAAGCTGCGATTTCGTCTAAGGTTTTACTTGATGACGCAGGGCGGGCCATACGTTGCAACGTATCGCGATGGGCATGTTGGAACGGGATATCCAGATAAGGCAGAACCAACCCTTCGGCCATCAAGGGGATCAACTCCCGGACATGCGGATAGGGGTAGACGTAATGCAACCGCACCCACGCGCCCAGTTGGCCCAAATCGCGCGCCAAAGGAAGAATTGGGAATTTCTCATCCCGACCAGCCCAATCCGTGCCATAGGCTGACGTATCCTGACTGATGACCAGAAGTTCCTTCACCCCTGCCTCAACCAGTTTTTCCGCCTCACGCAGCACGGCCTTTGCGGGACGGCTTTGCAGGCGGCCCCGCATATCGGGGATGATGCAAAACTTGCACTTGTGATTGCAGCCCTCGGAAATCTTGAGATAGCTGTAATGACGAGGGGTTAGGCTTACGCCTGAACTTGGCAATAGATCGACAAACGGATCAGGCGCGGGTGGCACGGCGGCATGCACCGCATCCAAGACTTGCTCATATTGGTGTGGGCCAGTCACGGCCAGAACACGCGGATGCGCACCTGTGATATAGTCAGGCTCGGCCCCCAAACAGCCCGTCACGATCACGCGGCCATTTTCGCGCAGCGCCTCGCCAATAGCGTCCAAACTTTCGGCCTTGGCGCTGTCAAGAAAGCCGCAGGTGTTCACAATTACCGCATCTGCACCGCTATAATCGGCGCTGATCCCATAGCCTTCGGCGCGCAGTCGGGTCAGGATCCGCTCACTATCCACAAGCGCCTTGGGGCAGCCAAGCGAGACCATCCCGATTTTGGGCTGACCCTCGCGGATCGTCTCCTCTATGCGCGCACGGGCAAGATCTGGGCGAAGATTTGGTGGGTTCTGTGTCATATCCCGCGCTATAGCGTGGCTTTTGGCCATCGTGAAGCAAGAAAGCACTCAGGCACCATCGGCGCGGGGCCACATCCAGCCTAATCTTGTTCTGCCATGACCTCGCGCAACCTTGAACAAAAAGGCACCGCCAAGGCTTTACGGCCCCGAACCATAGCCGCTAAACACAAAGATGCTTGGGGTTACAAAAAATAGTTTGGGGGATTCTCGATGAAGTGGGTGTTGCGGGTCATTTTGGCTGTCGTGATTTTCGTGGGCGTGGCTGTTGGAGGGATTGCGTTAATTCCAACGGACACCATTGCCAGATTGGCGACAGAGCGGCTATCGGCCAGCCTCGCGCGTGATGTGACCCTGACGGGCGCAGTGCGGCCAAGTTTTTACCCCATGATCGGGATCAGCGCCAAAGGTTTTGAAATTTCCAACCCTGACTGGGCTGCGGATCAAGGCCCGATGCTGCGGGCTGAGGCCTTGCATATCGGGGTCGAAGTCATGCCCCTTTTTTCTGGCGAGGTGCGGATTGCACGCGCGGAACTCATAAAACCTGACATCATTTTGCTGCGAAACGCAGATGGACAGGCCAATTGGGAATTTTCAACCACCGCCCCCACAGCCGAGACAGGCGCAAGCGGTGACCTGCCGCGAATCAGCCTCAGCCTTGCACAGATCAGCGATGGCACCCTGCACTATACTGATGCCACAACAGCGCAAAGCTATGCGGCCGAAGCGGTCAATCTTCGCCTTGAAACGCCCGATCTGAACGGCAGTCTGACAGGCAGCTTTAACGCCGCAATCAATGGCGCGCGCTTAGGCGGCGATGTGACCCTCACCACCCTTGCCGATGCGCTTGCAGGGCGTGAGGCGCGCATTGATCTGTCCCTGTCTTGGACAGGCGGCAGCCTTGGCTATCGCGGCGCGCTTATGCTTGCCCCGTTCAGCCTTGCGGGCGAGGTGAATGCCGATATCACCGACCTGACCCCGATCACGACTGCGGCGGGTGTCGCAGCGGTGACTTTGCCCGCGGGATTGGGTCGCGATCGTATCGCGCTGAACGGCCCCATTGCGATCACGCCCGAGGGCGTTGCGCAGATCATGGATGCAACCCTTGCGCTAGATGACACGGCCATAACCCTATCTGCAGATCTCAGCACAGGCGGTGAGCGCCCTAAGATCACGGGCCGCATCGCGGGCGGGCGCGTTGACCTAAGCGCCCTGACAGAAGGCAGCGCAACCGAGGGCAGCAGCGCAGGCGGCGGATGGCCACGTGAAGAAACCGACCTCACGGGCCTCTTCGCGGTAGATGCCAATCTTGATCTGGCCCTTGCCGAATTGGATTTGGGTATGATGCGGCTGTCAGATATTGCGCTACAAACCACGCTTGATGCGGGCCGTCTGCAGCTCGATTTGGCGCGCGCCGTGGCCTATGGCGGCACGATTGCAGGGCAAACTGTGATAAATGGTCGTGGCAATGGATCCGTGGCCAGCAACATGGCGATCCGTGCGGTGCAATTGCAGCCCTTGTTGCAAGATTTCGCAGATTATGACCGCCTTTCGGGCACGGGAAACGTCACCTTCAACATTTTAGCGGGCGGGCGGTCTGTAGCGGCATGGATAAACAGCCTTGAGGGCAGTGCCGCGCTTGACTTTGGTCAGGGGGCGATTGAGGGGCTTGATCTTGGGGGGATGATCCGCAATCTCGACAGCTCCTATCGGGGCGAGGGCGCGCGCACAGTCTATGACAGCATCACCGCGACCCTTGCGATTGCGGGCGGTGTGGCGCGCAATGACGACCTCACCCTAACCGCTGGATGGGGCGGTGTCACAGGGATGGGCGAGATCAATATTGGGGGCCAGTCAGTGGAATATCGCGTGATCCCCGCTGTGCAAACATCCTCCGATGGGTCGAATATCGCCGTGCCCGTCATCGTGCGCGGCCCTTGGGCTGATCTCAGTTTTGCACCTGATCTAGAATATTTGGCCAATCAGCGGCTAGAACTGGAACGCGCAGAACTTGAAGCTGCGGCCCAAGCCCGCATTGACGAAGAGCGTGCTAGGCTGGAACAAGAGGCGCGCGATCGGCTTAACCTGCCCGCCGAGGGCGATGCGCGCGATGCCATCGAAAATCAACTGCGCAATGAGGTCGAAGGTGCCTTGCGCGGCCTGTTCGGGGGGAATTGATCTATGCGCCGCCTTCTAATCACAGCCCTGTGCGGGATGCTTGTGGCCTGCATTGGCACACCCGAACCTGATCTTTACCCGGGCGAAACAGCAGAAATTCGGGCCCTCGTGAATAAAATGGCGCGCCAATATGATGTGCCCGCCCCACTGATCCACCGCGTGATCCAACGGGAAAGCGACTATCGCGCCCATGCCCGCAACGGCCCCTATTACGGGATGATGCAAATCTTGCCCGCCACAGCCCGCAATATGGGGTTTGCGGGTGAAGATGCCGATTTATTGGATGCAGAAACCAATCTGACTTATGCGGTCAAATATCTGCGCGGCGCATGGCTGCTGTCAGATGGATCTTATGACACGGCCGTCATGCATTACGCGCGCGGCTATTACTATGTAGCACGGGACAGATGCATGTTGGTCGAAACGGGCCTGCGGGAACGCGAGGTCAGGCGTGACTGTCAGGGGTGAGACGGCTATTTCCGAGCATCATCGCTGCCTCAATGCATGCTCGGCAAAACCAGATCGGGGGGGCGGTGGCCATCTGCAAAGGTTTTGATGTTGATCAACACCTTTTCGCCCATCTCAATCCGCCCTTCAAGCGTGGCTGACCCCATATGCGGGAGGAGGATCACATTATCCAATTCGCGCAATCGGGGGTTCACGTCATGGCCACGCTCAAACACATCCAAGCCCGCACCCGCAATCTCGCCCGCGCGCAACATGCGGGTGAGTGCGTTTTCATCAATCACCTCTCCCCGCGATGTATTCACGATCACCGCTGATGGCTTCATCAGCTTCAACCTGCGTGCATTGATTAAATGAAAGGTCGAAGGGGTGTGCGGGCAATTCACTGAAATCACATCCATCCGCGCCAACATTTGATCCAAGCTTTCCCAATAGGTCGCGCCGAGCGCGGTCTCTATATCAGCGTGAACCCTGCGGCGGTTGTGGTAATGAACCTGCATTCCAAAAGCAGCCGCGCGGCGGGCCACGGCCTGACCGATGCGACCCATGCCCAGAATACCCAAACGCTTACCCGCGATACGCCCCCCCATAAAGGCGGTTGGCGCCCATCCCTGCCATGTGCCCGTTTGCATGACAGCCTGCCCTTCTGGCACGCGGCGCAGAACACCCAAGATCATCGCCATAGTCATATCGGCGGTATCATCCGTCATGACACCGGGTGTATTGGTGACCAAGACCCCGCGTTGGCGTGCAGTGGCAACGTCAATATGATCTACCCCTGCACCATAATTGGCAATCAACTTGAGCCGTTCACCCGCTTGCCCCAACATGCCTGCATCAATCTGATCCGTCACACATGGCACCAGAACATCTGCCGATTTCATAGCTGCGATCAGATCATCGCGGCTCATTTTGCGGTCTTCGTCATTGAGCTGAACATCAAACAATTCGCTCATGCGGGTTTCCACCGCTTCGGGCAAATGGCGGGTAACGACAACTTTTAACCTTGGTGCGGGCATGGGCTTCTCCTGAGGCGGATGGCATGTCTGACGCTGTTACCCTTCCCCATTCTGCGCGCGGGTGCAAGCATTCGCGGGCCCTTCGCCGCGACAGGCGCTTCGTAATGTCATCTTCCCCCGCGATGGCTTTCTCGCTATGGTGTGAGAAAGATCAAAATAACCCAGCCCAACGCGGCGGGACGAGGCCTATTGAGGATAGTCATGCCACGGTCAGATTGGCGCATAACCCTAGCGATTGGCGCGGTTTGTCTTGTGTTTGCGGCCAACGCAGGGGCGCAAAGCACCGATGGCGCGGTGCCGTTGCCACGCCC